>Ga0190308_1000266_pt1 | contig 17426 bp, 15 predicted proteins | sample 48700756_MG_FD_165050 | JGI IMG/M metagenome (GOLD analysis project Ga0190308, IMG submission 165050) | Hydrothermal vent sediment bacterial communities from Southern Trench, Guaymas Basin, Mexico - 4870-07-5-6_MG | ecosystem: Environmental > Aquatic > Marine > Hydrothermal vents > Sediment ...
GTTTTGATTATAGAACAGGTCTCTAAAATAGATATTAATAAGTTCTTGGATGCTTTATTACATTTCATGTTTAGCGTTTATATTAGTACTAATGGGGGTTACCCTAAGTTAGAGTGGTTACAACCAGATCAAAAGCCTGATCCTAAAGAACCGAATGCTTTCAGAAAATTTGCTTTTTATTACAAACCATTTCTTGAATGGAGGCTTAAAAAAGAGATAGATGAATTATTTATAGTGAGAGACGATAATGATTCTGGAGAAATAATTGGTGTTATAGGAATTAACTCAAATCTTAAAAATAAATATGTGCCTTGGGTACCAAAAGAATTCATGAAAAGGTGTGATGTTGGTTTCATCGAGTTATTTGCCGTTCATCCAAATCATCGTGGTAAAGGAATTGGATCAAGACTTTTTGATATGGCAATAAACAGGTTAAAAGAACTAGGTAAGAGACCCTTACTAACTACTTTTCTCGATCTAGAAGCACTAGAATTCTACAAAACAAAGGGCGGTAGAATAATAAAGAGAACGAATAAGTATGTTATAATAGAGTTTTGATGGTCATGAAACTTAATTTGTTTCATTAATATTAAATCTTAATAATTCCTAAAATATTTCTCGATATGATGTTTCGAGGAATTAATTATGGATTACTCTGATAGATTAAGGATTATAGAAAACATAGTTAAGGCGCCCTTATTCTCTGTTATTGGATTTACATTAAATAAAATCATATATTCGACAACTTTTGAAGGTTTAAGAAGTCTTTGGTTTATGGATATCGAGAGCAAGGAGAAAATAAAAATAGCTGGTGCTATATCCTCTGTTAGCAACGTTATGGGAGATTCACCATACTTAATGTACACCAAGGATATTACTGAAGGCAGGGAACAGCATAGAGCGTTTATCGTTAATTTAAGTAATATGGAGCAATACGAAGTAGATTCATTGACTCCACGTAGGATAACAAGCATTTGTTTCGATGGAGAAAAATTCGCTTTATCCTCGTCAACAGAAAAGATTCTAGATCTCTGGTTAATCAAACCTGATACGACAGCGGAGAAGCTCTATGAGGCAAATCAAATATTTTTCGCTACAGATATAGAAGATGGAAAAATAGTTGGTCAAGGAGTGTTAAAGGGAGATCCAAGATCACAAGAATTATTCATTTTTGATATCGATACAAGTGAGTTCGAGGTATTTACGCCGAAGGAAGGATCAACAAACAAGAACCCAAAGGTGCATGATAACATAGTGTTGTTTTCTACGACTGCATTTGGAGGGGAGAAGTTAATTACATTAAATCTGAGTGATAGAGCGTTAGTAGAACCGAAACTAAGGTATGATGATTATAAAAGATATGAGTTCAATGAATACTTAGATTTTGATTGGGATCAAAGCGGGAAAATATGGTTTATAGTTGTTAGAAATGGTAGGACAAGAGTATTTTATGATGGGAAGTTAATTGAATTACCAGAAGGATTCACGCACTATTTTGTTCCAGCTGGAGACAAATATTATGCTACATGGTCATCTCTAACCTCACCTCACAAGATTCTCTGCATTGATAATAATACAGGAGAAATAAGAGTTATTCTGGGTGAGGAACTACCAAGCGAGTTAAAGAATCTCCTTGGAAAATCTAAATTCATTACATATAAATCATTTGATGGATTAGAGATACCAGCATTTATAATAGAGAATAATAACATCAGTAAACCTGGACCAACAATAATATATGTCCATGGTGGACCCTGGTCAAGTGTGAATGATTCATGGAACAGAATGATTGCATCCTTAGTATCATCGGGATATCATGTTGTTGCACCTAATTTCAGGGGATCTACGGGATATGGAGAGGAATTTAAGAAGCTGGACATAGGGGATCCTGGCGGTGGAGACTTAAAGGATGTTGTTTACGCTGCTAAATGGGCTAAGGATAACAAGCTGGCTTCTAAGATAGCTATCATGGGTTATAGTTACGGCGGTTACATGACGTTTTTAGCAACAGTTAAAGAACCAGATATCTGGGACGCGGGGGTAGCTGGAGCAGGCATAACGGATTGGGAGGAGTTATATGAGCTTAGCGATGCGTTATTCAAGCAGTTTATTAACTTGCTTTTCGCTGGCAGAAGAGAACTGTTAGCTGAGAGAAGCGCTAAAAGCTACATTGAGAACTTAAAAGCACCTTTATGTATAATACATCCTCAAAATGATTCTAGAACTCCGTTGAAACCAGTACTAAAGTATGTCTCAAAACTCTTAGAACTAGGTAAAACATTTGAATTACATGTTATACCAGATATGGGTCATATAATAGTTAAGGTTGAGGATGCAGTAAAGATCCTCTTCCCAGCAATCATCTTCCTAAGAAACAAATTAAGTCTTGACATAAAGTTAGAGTGACAAAGTATTCAAATTCATGTTCCTTAATTTTTTCTTTCACATTATAGTTTATTAAAGACTGCACATTGAATAGATTAAACATTATTTAATTATTTTCTGATGGATAACTTGTTTCTAGCAGAATATTGAGTTAAGTTCTTTTGTTATAATTGTTCTTTTATTAGTTTATGTATCTCGCTTTGTACTCTTTTGGGGAAATTATTTGCATAGTTCAATAACTTATTGATGTTTAATAATTCAATGTTTAGTTCTGGAGGGATTTTCTTCCTTATATAGATCGTGTCTAGTAATGCTTTTTCTGGTTCTGCAATCCTTTTTTCATCGAAACCGAAGTATAGCTTCCTAGATATTTTATGAATTTCGAATCTATAAGTGTTCGTTATTGTCCTTGTTTTATCCAGCCAAACAAGAGTTACTACTTTAATTTCTTGATCCATTATTTCATGGTAATGTAATGCCCATTCAAGCGAGATATATGCTGTTGGAAAGACTATTTTAATGATTTCCCAGATTTCGCAAGGTGGTATGCAGATCCAATTTTTAGTAATTCTCTTTATTAACCCTCTTCTCTCTAATCTATTAATTATAACGCTTAATGAAGTATCTTTCCCCACATAAATTGCTTCTAGAGCGCTTCTATGAATGACTTTTATTCCTTTGCGTTTAAAGTTATCTAGCAAGCTAATCCAATCTAAGATACTCATTCTCATCTCTATTTCACCAAAGTTAATGCATCGTTGATCACATCAATAGTCGTAGAAACATATTTAAGGATCATGTCACTCGTCAATAAGGAGTTTGGTAATAATAATCTAACTTCTTTTAGAATTTGATCTAGTTTTCTTTTTCTCTGTAGCTCGTGCAAGTAATTCTTTAATTCCTGAAGATCCTCAATTGTTTCGATCCAACTCCCAAATTCTTTTTTAAAGTAATCTAGTTCTAGTCTCGCTTTATGCTTTTTAACAAGCCAATAAATATCGAATATATCCCTCCAACGAATAAATCCTCTATGAAAGCCACCTGCTAGTGATGCTACTTTATCGGCAAGTATCTGATTTTGAGTTTTAGTTAATACGCTAAAGATTGATTTAAATGGATATTGAATCTCTAATAAAGCTCTACGAGGCTGAAAAACATATTTCCTAAGCAATAATTCTAATTTAATCTTTATTTTTCTATTTAATAGACTCATTGTATCGAAGACAAGAAAGAATCTATAAAATCCCTCTTTTAATGATATTTTTTCACGTGTCTTTACCACGGAGATACAATCAGCAATCAGTAATTTATTAAGATAATTAACTAAATTAATCGTGTTTCGTTTTAAAACTTTAAAACCTTGATTAATTACAGTGAAATCTAGGTCAAGTGAGAACCTAGGAGAACCGTAAATAAATCTGACAGCTGTACCACCCTGGAAAATGTAGTACTTCTCAATATTCCTAACTGTTAAGGAATACAGAAAAAGCTTCTGAAATAATTCTCTAAGAACATTCTCAGCGTTTAATCCAGATAATCTTGCACTCTCAATTATCTCCTGTATTGAGGTAGATGACATTAAAGACATCATTCCATATCTTTAACATTTTTGTTAAAGTTAAGAAACATTTATAAGTATTTAGTATAATGAGAGAACTAGCTTTACAAACATTAAAATTAGGGAAGGTTATGAGATTAAGTAACTATCCTATCTAATGCATCGTTCTCTATAGCTTCCTTAATCTCCAGAGCTATTCTCCTACCAATACTAATAGGCTCCCCGAAATAAAACTTGCTGTATTGACTACCAATACCAGCCCACACATTAGTCCCGCCTCCTATTCTAAAAGCTACATCTACAACAATGAATTCAAGCTTTTCAGTTACGATAGTTTGTAGTGTGAAAGGCCCTATTATTCCGGGAGGATGCATCTCCTCCAGTGTTTTAACGAATTTCTCGCCCATATCGAATACTTTCACTAATTGTGATTCTCTGATAGTAGCTATCATATGTCCGATCTCTACATTACGGACCGTAATATCTTTTAGTTCTAGCTGAATACTAGCTGGTTGCCTAACGAAACCATGGATGTTGGTTTGTAATCTTCTATCTATCCCATGAAACTCTACTTCTCCACGAATAATAGAGTTAAAGTAATTAAAGTTAAAATCAACACCAATAACTAACTCTTCTATGGAAGCTTCTTCAAGCTCTTTCTTATCCAGCAACCCCTCTTTAGTTAATTTATCAACTTTAACCCAGAAATCATCAGGACTCGTAGCTACGAAGAATGCTCTCTCAACGCTACCAGTCGCCATAGCCTTAACTATCACTGGTCTATCAATTTCTGAGGGGTTTCTGAATGTCTTTGGTCTTCTTATCTCCGCAGCATCTAGTATCCTATAATAATTCATGTCACCTATTCTCTCCTCAGCTCGTAATAAATGACGAGAACCATATATCGGTACTCTAAAATTGTTCTCAATATTATAGTATCCCACATACACTGAGAAACTTCTATTAGGAATAAATACTGTGTTCAATTTCATCAATCTTTCCTGCACATCATCTCTAACCATATCTCTAAACTTATCGAGAATAATTACTTCATCGCAAAGTCTCTTGAATCGTAAATAAGGTTTCTCTCTTCCCCTTTGACACACAACAACAGTTTTAAATCCCTCATCCTTGGCACCATCCAGTACATCTAAAGCAGAGTGACTGCCAAGAACTCCTATATGGATATTATCCCATTCGAACTCATTTCTTACAATTTTTCTTGTCTCTTCAACACGAATCATAATTAATCACCTAACAATAATTTTATTTAGTGAATCCATCTCGATAGCCATCTTTATTTCACGTGCAATTCGCCTGCCAGTGCTCATAGGCTCATCGAAATATAACCAGCTATATGGGGATCCATCAATATAAAGGTTAGTACCAGCAACTATACGACCAGAGAACTCGAAAACAACGATATCTAAGTTACTTTTGCAGATAGCTTCTAAACAAAATGGACCTATCGCGCCAGGAGGCAAGTATTTTTTTGTGGCTTCTACGAACTTTTCGCCATAATCAAAAACTTGCTCAAGAAGAGATTCCCTTAAAACTAAGGGGATATTCCCAACCACTGTAAATGTATAATTTTCAATTTGATAAGGATACCTCCTAATTCCGTCTACCTCGCTCTCATATCTAATATCAGCACCAAGTAATTCTAACCTATTTAGAAGTGGTGAATAAAAATAGTGGAAATACATTGGAGTGCCAAAGATATATTCCTGAATAATTAATTGTGAAGTATCAAGTTGCTTCTCAATAATCTTCCTAAGAAGTTCTTCAGCGTTTCTAGCAATGAAGTATCCTCTACCGCCCTTAGCTCCAGTGAATTTCACTATAACGGGTTTAGTGACCTCATTAATGCTTTTAAAGAGTTTTGGTGTTTTAATACAGCTTTTCTCTAGTAACTCTAATTTCTTTAAAGCGTCGTATTCCCATACCATGAGTTCCCTATTACCAAAAATAGGAACCTCTATTCGCTTAATATTTTCAATCCCAAGATACTCAACAAAGCTACCATGGGGAATCAGAACTGCTTTTTTATTAAGTAATTTATTTTGAATATCCTTATCTACAATTTCTCTGAAATCATTCACGATGATGATATCATCTATAAAATGATTAAATCTCTGATAAACTCTCAATCTCTTCCTTAAAGAAACAACTAATGTTCTAAACCCCTCTTGTTTAGCTCCCTTTAGTATTTGTAGTGCTGAGTGACTAGCTAAAGTAGCTATAGTCTCGATTTCGCTCAAGAAAGTTTCACCTCCTTAATATCCCTAATCCTTATCCTTATACCTTCTTCACTAGTAACTTTACCTAGGTGAAAAGCCTTGATACAGAATTTCTTAGCTACTGAGATTACTTCTTCCGCATACTCCTTATTTGTTATTGCAACCATCCCTACGCCCATATTAAAAGTCTTGTACATTTCCTCCCAATCAATATTACCTTCCTCTTTGATAAGCTTAAATATTGCTGGGGGCTCTGGAGCCTCAATAAATAATCCAGCGTTATTACTTATGACCCTCTTAATCTTTCTGAAGGCACCACCAGTAATATGAGCAAAATTCTTAACGACGCCTTTCCTCCATAATTCCCTGCATAAGTTAACATATATTCTAGTCGGTCTCAGAAGTTCTTTCCCAATCGTTTTATTCTCATCGAATGGAAATCGATCATCAACATTATACTTTCTTAAAAGAACTTTCCTAGCAAGCGATAATCCATTAGAATGAATACCGTTGCTCTCGAAACCAACTAAAATATCACCAGGAACTCCTATTTCTGGATCCCATTTAACAAAACCTAAACCAGTAGCAACAATATCAAACCCTTTTCCAGGAATAGATCCAATTATTACATCAGGCATTATAGCTGTCTCACCCCCCATCAAAATAACTCCCGCTTCCTCACATGCTTGTGACAGCCCTCTCATGATATCTCTAAATATTTTTTCATTAGGTTCCTCCATCGCTAAGTAATCAACTATAGCAAATGGATCAGCACCACCAGCTATCAGATCATTCACGTTCATTGCGACAATATCTTTTCCAACCTGCCAATAATCACCGACAAGTTGAGCTACCAATACCTTCGTACCAACTCCATCAACATGCATTGCGATTTTTAAGTTACTGACTTTGATAAATGTAGTAAATCTACCCCTCAATCCATATACGGGGGTCCTCAACTTCCTGGATAGGTTCTCAATTACTTCAAGAGCATGTTTTTGTAAGGTAGATACTTTATTAATATCAACCCCTGCCTTGGCATAAGTCCAACCCTGTTCCTTGCTCATTGTTTCTCGCTCTCCAATTTTCTCTGAATATCTGGATTATAGAGTGCAAGGATTCTCAGAGCTAAGTAAGCAGCGTTCTCTCCATTATCTATTCCAACAGTAGCTACTGGGACTCTCTTAGGCATCTGAACAATAGATAATAATGCATCCAGCCCACCAAGTTTTACATTTACTGGGACACCAATAACTGGTTTCTTTGTGCGACTAGCTATGTATCCAGGTAAGTGAGCAGCTAATCCAGCTATACCAATAAAAATATGGGCTTTTGAAGAGGAGATGTATTCCTCTAGCTCTTTAGGGTTCCTATGGGCTGATAATACTTTAACTTCATAAGGTACACCATATCTCTCTAAAACCTTAATAACTTTCTCAGCTATGTGACGATCACTCTCACTACCCATTATTACTGCAACTAATTTATCATCACTCATAGAGTATCCCCTCCTCTAAAGTATGAGCTGCTATCATTGCTTTCTCCCTAGCTTCAATAGTATTAGTGCCTAGAGCTAAAACAACACCCATTCTACGTTCATGATAAGTTACTGGCTTACCAAATAATCTTAAATGAATACCAGGTATTTTCAAAGCACTCCATATATTAGTGTACCCAGGAGACCAATAACTAGTTTTTCTAGCAAGCACTACATGTGAAGCTCCTGGAGTATGAAGATGAATCTTTGGTATGGGTAGTCCTAGGATAGCTCTGACATGTAGAGCCATCTCTGATAAGTCCTGCGTAACGAGTGTTACCATTCCCGTATCGTGAGGTCTTGGTGATATCTCATTGAAATAAACAATAGGTTTCTCTCCATTATCTATATCACCTATTTTAACAAATAACTCGCATCCAAAGATTCCAAGACCTCTAAGCTTTCCGTTATTAGTTTTTAGTAATTCCGTAACCACTTTGCCAGCAACTTCGTATATTTGTTTTTCTATCTTCTCTGCTATGTCTATTGGGATTTTCTTATTGTTCCATGATGATCTCCATAAAAGTTCGTTTTTGGGCGGATCTTCCTTAAGATGGAGTTCACTACCATATCCATGTATAGGTAAGGTATATTGAGAATCACTAGGATCTCTCTCTAGGAATGGTTGCCAACTAACATGATAATGTGTTCCGCTTCTAACATGAGCCACTGGTTTACAGAAACTTATCTTGGCTTCACCATTCTCATCCAAGTGCGCAAGCGTAAGCTCTGTTATCTCGAAATCATAATTAACTATACTCTCCACAATGACTTCATCTCCACGACCTCTAGCCTCCTTAACTGATCTCTCATAAGCCTTTGGAACATCTTTCTCTGAAAAAACTATGCTTGATCCTAATCCACCAGAACTCATTCTTGATTTCACTAAGCATGGATAACCAACTTTCTCGCATGCTTCATAGAGTTCATCTAGATTAGTGGCGAATGCGTATTTAGAGGTTGGAACCTTCGCTTGCTCAGCAGCTAGTTTTCTTAGGAGTATTCTATCCATAGTAATTTTAGTTGCATTTGCGTTAGGTATTACTAAAAATCCCTCTTCCTCTAATTCCACTATAGCATCAGTGTTTATGGCCTCTATTTCTGGTACTATCACATCTGGTTTCTCTCTATATACTATCGCTTTTAAGGCACCGCCATCCATCATATTGACAGTATAATGTCTATGAGCTACTTGAGCCGCCGGCGGGTTGTCATATCTATCGACTGTTATTGTCTCGATACCTAATCTCTGAGCCTCTATAACTATTTCTTTACCAAGTTCTCCAGCACCGAGCAATAACATTTTCACGGCATTACTAAATAAAGGCGTTCCAATAAAATCTCTCTTCCTCATCCATCTCACCTATGATTCATAAACGATTTTTCCACGACCGGGTATCCAATCAATAGATTTACCAAGAATACCGTGAGTTTTTCGATAAGTGTAAACAGAGCGCACCAATTCAGATAATTCAATCATTCTTCTAAGAGAAAATGGGGATCCTATGTCACTTCGATAAAATAATCCCCAACCATCTCCCGTCCTTACACAAGATACGCATTTCTTAGCTATTTCATTTGCCTCTTCAATAGACTCCCCCTCTGCATAGATCTCAAGAGCTCTAGAACCACCAGTCAACATTTTACTATTCACTAAATCTACAGATCCGTAAAATATACGTCCTCCAAGTTTCTCTATTTTCTCCTCATCAACGATTAGGGGATGTCCCTTCGCTAAATCTCTCCTATTAGGATAACCCCTAGGAGCAATAGCCTTAACTACAGTAGCTTTTTCTTTGAATCTTAATTTTACTTTATGTAGCTTTTTACTGAGAATTGATTCACAGAGATCTACCATATCAGTCTCTAGCAAGGGAAGAACATTTGTAGCTTCTGGATCACCAAAACGTGAATAGAACTCTATTATTGTTGGCCCCCAAACCATAGTAAGCATCATTTGTCCAGAAATAACACCCCTAAAATCTTGATTAACCTCTCTTCTAAGTGCTTTAACAACGCTCTCAATAATCCTTATAGATTCCTCATACTCCTCTGTAGTCAAGAAAGGTAGCATACCTTTACCGGATATCGAACCCATTCCACCGGTCTCCGGACCCATCTCCATCTCAAAAGCATGTTTATTGTCCTGAACTGGTGGAAAAGCTAGCACTGTTTCACCATCTGTTAAACATTGTACTGTGTATTCTGGTCCCTCCATTTTCTCCTCTATCAAGATTTTATCATCTATATCTTCATATCTAGCTATGATCTTGGAGTATATTCTCTCTATATGCTTCTTCTTTATCTCCTCTTTAACTTTTCTAAGATAAGCCTGAATGTCTGCTATGACTTTAACTCCTTTCCCACCTGCTTGTCTAGCTGGTTTTATCGCTACACTCTCAGCATATTCCTCTATATATGCTAGTGCATCCTCAATTGATTTAAATGCCTTGAATCTAAGTCTCCCAGGAATCTTATACTTCCACATAAGTCCTCTCATAAAAGCTTTTGACTTCTCTATCTCGCTTGCTTTACTGTTTAGACCAATAACAGGTATTCCTCTTCTCTCTAATCCATCGGGAACTCCGTGAAATAGTGGTTCTTCTGGACCAATAAAGACGAAATCGACACCTAATTTTTCAGCAGTATTAGCAACGAATATTGGGTCTAAAATTCTACCTCTTATTAATTCTCCACCAGTATCTCTACATATTCTCAATATACCTGGATTAACATTGCTAGATATAGCATAAATCTTTGGATTATGAACACTTCTATAAAATGCATCTGTTATAGCGTGTTCTCTTGCTCCTCCACCAACAATTAGAACTTTCATAATTAATCACCACCAAAACACTTTAAACAAATATTCTCTTTCCCCAAACCAATTGCTTTAATTAAGTCCTCATTAGATATCCAATGAAAAGAATCTGCACCAACCACAACAGCTACTTCCTCATTACTCAAGTGAGCAGCTATTAACTCATCCCTTGGAGGGATCTCAATTCCATAGGGACATCCTCTCACAATTCGAGGACTTCCAACCCTAATATGAACCTCTTTTGCACCAATTCTATTCCTTAGAAGAGATACAGTATTCTTCGTCGTTGTTCCTCTAACCACACTATCATCTATAATTAGAACCCTTTTTCCTCTAAAGACGGGTTTTATTGGATTAAGTTTCAACTGAACCCCAATTAATCGCTCAAATTGATTAGGCTTTATAGCTGTTCTAATCTTCCTACCAGTTGATATGAAGCCAAGTTCTACTGGAATACGTGTCTTATTAGCATACGCCATTGAGAATGGGACCGCTGTATCCGGTATACCTACAACTACATCAGCATCCACATTATATTTCTCAGCTAATATCTCACCAATTCTCCTCCTAACATCATATATCCAAATACCATTCATTCTCGAATCTGGTCTCGCTAAATAAACATATTCATAGGCACAGTATTTTGGTTGAGGCTTCTTAACTTGCTTTCTTTCTACAGTATATTGGTTTAGATAGTAAAACTCTCCTGGATGAACATCCCCTTTTAAATCAGCACCAATAACATCAATAGCGCAGCTCTCTGAAGCAAAAACTCCATAATCAAATCCAAAACTACCAACTACAAGCGGTTTTAAACCATACTCATCCCTATAAACAATCATTTCTCCATTATTATTAATTGCAATGAGATTACTAACGCCTCTAAGCTTCTCAACAAGATTTAATCCAGCCTCACTAAAATCTTCTGCTTCATTAATTTCTTTCTGTAAGCATAAAGCCACGAGATACGCATCTCTCACATTTTTATTAGTATTATATTCCTTAGCTAGCTCTTCTCTATTTAGTATATTTCCAGAAAACACAAGAGCAATTTTCTTTGATTGATTACTCAATACCACTGGCTGTTCATCACTTGGATTCGCACTTACTGCACCTATACCATACCATCCACGTAACTTATCAAGAATTATGTCATCAAATATCCTATCGACTAAACCACTAGCACTAAAAACATGTATGTCCTCTCCCTCTGAAGTCGCTATACCAGCTCTTTCTTGTCCCCTATGCTGTAGACCTAGGAGACCATAATAAATTATGCGCGACACACTCCATAGATCATCAAAAGCAAAAATACCTATCAAACCACTCATTTCTTCACACCCCAAAAACTTTTTCCAAAACAGGGATCTGAGCCTTTTCAATAGGATATTCACCAGTTAAGCAAGCTAAGCATAAATTATTGCGGCTTAAACCAATAGCTTCGATAAGCCCCTCAATAGTCATGTAACCTAAAGAATCAGCACCAATAAGTCTCCTAATCTCTTCAACACTATGCTTAGAAGCTATTAACTCTCTTCTCATAGGGAAATCAATACCCATGTAACAAGGATATTTTATTGGGGGGCATGTTATCCTAGCATGAATCTCTTTAGCTCCAGCATTCCTTAAGAGCTTTATAATCCACTTAATAGTTGTTCCGCGAACAATACTATCATCTATAAGCACGATTTTTTTACCATCAACAATCTCTTTAACAACCCCCATTTTCAATTGAACAGATAATTCCCTTAGAGCTTGATTAGGTTTTATAAATGTCCTCCCAACGTATGGATTTCTAATAAGACCCATAGACATTGGTATTCCAGAGACTCGAGAATAACCTAAAGCTGCAATCACACCTGTATCAGGTACAGGAATAATTACATCAGCTTCTACGGGATACAGTTTCGCTAAGATCTCACCTAGTTTAAGTCTTACGTCATAAACAGAGATCCCGTTAATTATGGAATCTGGGCGGGAAAAATAGATATACTCAAACATACAATACGCTCTTCTATTGCTATTACTAACAATATACGATTCTAGATTCCCGCTATCGGAAATCTTAAGTATTTCTCCTGGAGAAATATCCCTTATCAATTCTCCACCTAAAGAATCTATAGCAATGCTCTCAGATGTAATAATAATACTATCTTTGCTCTTACCTAACACTAGTGGTTTGAATCCAAGCGGATCCCTCATAGCGTATATTTCGCCATTACTAGTGAGAATTACTATGGAGTAAGCTCCTTTAAGAGCACTCATAGTTTTCTTTATAGCTTCCAGGAAATCCTGTGTTAATTTCCAATAATACGAAACGAGAGCCGCTAGAACTTCAGTATCAGTATTAGTATGAAATCTATATCCTAAGTTAACTAATCTTTTTTTAAGCAAATAATAATTAGATATAGTACCATTAAAAGCAATTGCGAAATATAATTCATCTTTATTAGATATATAATATATCATTGGTTGCGCTTCTTTAAGAGAGCTTTCGCCTGTTGTGCTATACCTCACATGACCAATCCCTGCATATCCCTTGAGTTTATTTAGGTCGGATGGCTTAATAGCTTCAGTCACAAAGCCAAGGTTTTTAATAAGTGATATCTTATCTCCATCTAAAATTGCTATACCAGCACTTTCTTGACCTCTATGCTGTAGCGCTATTAATCCTTCATAGATCCTATGAGTCACATCACGTGCTAATTTGTTTAATACAGCTATAATGCCACAATGCTCCATTAGCATTCTAGATGCCTCCCAAGTATTTTCTTAAACCATTATCTATAGCATCTCTTGCATCTCCAAGATCAACAATGATCATCTTCTTTCCATGACTTATCTTAATGAGCTTATCCTCTATTACTTTCCCAATCAATCCCAAGAAAGCTCCATGTTTTCTAGCTAACTGTATTAATTCCCTCAGTGAATCTTTCCTTATCTCTATAATGTACCTAGCATGGCTCTCAGAGAACAATAATTCATCCGTTCTTAATTCTCTCTCCTGGGGCACCTTATCCAGATCAATTGTAACTCCCATGTTCCCTTTAATAGCCATTTCAGCTAGGGATACAGCTAATCCACCATGAGAAATATCATGTGCTGAAACGATATGTCCCCTTTTAATTCCATCTAAAACAAATCTCATTGAGATTTTCTCAAGCCTTGGATCAACCACTGGAGCTTTTCCACCAATCAAATTATGAATCCAGTAATAATACTCTGATCCACCAAGCTCATCTCTAGTTATTCCAACAATGCCAATTACATTACCAATTTCCTTTAGATCCATAGTTCTTATCCACTCATACTTATCTACCAAACCAACAGCAGCAATAACCATTGTTGGCTTAACAGCAGTTCCAGTCGCCTCATCCTCGTTATAGAAACTTACTTTCCCACCGACACATGGAATATCTAGTTCCCTAGCTATCATTGATAAACCATGGAAAGCTTGAGAAAACTGCCAAAAAACTTCAGGTTTCTCTGCATTGCCAAAATTTGCCTCATCAACAAAAGCTAATGGTTTCGCTCCAACAGAAACAAGATTTCTGCAAGCTTCAGCTAATGATCCAGCAGCCCCATTGTATGGGTCTAGATAAGTATGTTTGGAGTTACCATCAATCGCAATAGCTATCGCTTTCTTTATATCTGGTATCCTCAAAACAGCAGCATCGCCCTGACCAGGTTTGACAACAGTTCTAACTCCTACTTCATGATCATATTGCTCATATATCCATGATTTAGAAGCTATGTTTGGTGATGATAATAATTCAAGTATCATGGCTGAAAGATCTTCAGGTTGCGCAGGTTTTCTTATTCTTTTTAACTCGTCGATGTATGCAGGTTTCTTGCTTTCCCTATTTGCAATTGGTGCCTTAGCTAGAATTTTCGCAGGAAGATCAACTACAATTTCATTATTAAATTTAACAATAATCCTCCCAGTATCTGTTACCCTCCCTATAATGGCAAACGGTAGATCATATTTCTCAAAAATTTTCTCAATATCTTCTAGATACCTTGGGTCAATGGACAAGAGCATTCTCTCCTGAGATTCACTAAGCATAATCTCATATGGAGTCATGCCTTCCTCTCTTAGATGAAGCTTAGAGATATCTATCTCTACTCCCTTATCCCCGTCAGCGGCCATTTCAGAAATAGCGCATGTAAGTCCACCACCACCAAGATCCTTGGCAGCTTTTATATATCCCGCTTCTATTGCCTCCAATACCGCATCGATCAGGAGTTTCTCTGTAAGTGGATCCCCTACTTGAACTGCGGGACGATCTTCCTCTGATTCTGGACCAAGTGTTTTTGATGCAAAACTAGCGCCTCTTATCCCATCTCTACCAGTTGCTCCTCCAACAATAATTATTAGATCTCCCGAATCAATGAATTTACTTGGAATTATTCTATCTTTTCTAGCTAGCCCAACACATCCAACATTTACAAGACAATTCACTCTAAAACTATCATCAAATTCTACTTCACCAGCAACTGTTGGAACTCCAATGCAGTTTCCATAATCAGCTATTCCACGAACGACGTTTTTTAGCAACCACAAAGAGTGGGGATCTCCTGGAGGGCCGAACCTTAGAGAATCTAAGAGAGCTATTGGTCTTCCACCCATAGCTAAGATATCCCTGATTATTCCTCCTACTCCCGTAGCAGCACCATTATATGGATCTATGGCTGATGGGTGATTATGAGATTCTATCTTAAGCATTATTGCATATTCATCGCCAATATCTATAACTCCAGCATCCTGTCCAGGACCAACGATGACATACTTAGATTCAGTGGGTAGAAGCCTAATAAAAGGTTTTGATGACTTGTAAGATATATGCTCACTCCACATGACGTCAAACATTCCCCACTCAACGAAATTTGGTTCTCTACTAAGATTCCTCCTTATGTATTCAATCTCTTCTTTGGTTAAGCTTACGTGTTTTGGAATCATAATCTATCCCTCTTGAGAGCTTCTATCATTGATAGAAAGAGTAGTTTCCCGTCATCTACGCTATATGGACTGAGAATTCTCTCTGAAGCTCTTTCTGGGTGGGGCATTAAACCAACAACATTGCCTTCTAAATTAGAAATACCAGCTATGTTAGAAAGTGAACCGTTTGGATTCGCTATCTCCACTATTTCACCTTTCTCATTTGAGTACCTAAAAACTACTTGATTGTTTTCTTCAAGTTCTTTTAATCCTTTCTCATCGATATAATAGCGTCCTTCCTTATGAGCAATAGGCATTTTAAGAATAGTACCTTTTTCTAGGATCTTAGTGAATACGGTTCTGTTTGTTTCTACTCTAATATTAACCCACTTGCATATAAATGTGAGATTTTTATTTGGGAGTAAAGCTCCTGGTAAAAGCCCAGCTTCAATAAGTATCTGAAAACCATTACAAATTCCAAGAATGGGTTTTTCATCACGAGCCATTTCTTTTACATGCTTCATAGCAGGGCTATGAGCTGCAATTATCCCTGCTCTTAAATAATCTCCATAGGAGAATCCTCCAGGAAGAATGACTGCGTCCCAACTATTTGATTTGAATTCCTTATGCCATACTAAATGTGCTTCTAGATTCATAACATTCCTTAAAACATGTAGTACATCAAGATCGCAGTTAGATCCAGGGAACTTAAGAACAGCGATTCGAATACTCATTCTATGACTCCTCTTATCTCTACCCTACATGCATGAGCTACGGGATTGTAGATCCTTAGATCATTACAAGCTCTGAATGCTATTTCTTTGGCTTCATTCTCATCACTGGCATCTATCTCCATCATTAGAAGCTTACCAACTCTAACTTTCTTGATGTTTGAATAGTGATTTCTTAAGAGGAGATCTTTATGGATTGTTTCGCCTTCAGGATCTTTTGCTAAGGGTTTATTAGTGATTAATACTTCAACAAGATAAACTGGCATAATTCATTCAGCCTCCTCGAGAACAATTCTCCTATAGCATTCTTTATACGCTTGAAGAACCTCCGTTAGTGGTTTACCTTTTCTATACGTATCTTTATCAAGAATGGCTCTTGTTTTCGCGTCCCACAACCTCATAGTGTCTCCTGTGAGTTCATCACCAAGAATCAATTCTCCGTTCTTATCAAATCCATACTCTAACTTAAAGTCAACAAGTATTATACCAACCTTCTCTAAGAAGTCCTTGAGAATGTTATTTACCTTCTTAGTGATTCTCTTTATCTTGAATATCCCATTCTCATCTATAATCCCAAGTGAAATTACATGTTCTTCTGAAAGAAAAGGGTCTCCCAATTTATCATTCTTTAGGAAGAATTCAATTATTGGTCTTCTTAGCTTCTCTCCCGGCCTCAATAAAGGGACTCTCTCAACTATGCTTCCATAAGCAATATTCCTACAAACAACTTCTAGTGGTATTATTTTAAGTTTTTTAACCAGAATCATTCTATCATTTATTTTCTCAATGAAATGGGTCTTTACTCCATTATTCTCAAGTATCTTAAAAAACTTACTTGATATAGCTGCATTCAGTGAACCTTTTTGCTCAAGAACATCGTGTTTCTTTCCATTGAATGCTGTTAGATCATCTTTAAATTCTATTATGATTTTATCTGAGTCACCAAAATCATAGAGCTTCTTAGCTTTCCCCTCATAGATAAGCGTAAGGGTCTTAAATAGGGTATTAAAGTTCATTATTGAACCCATTGTTAGTTTTCTTAATTTATGTAAAGATAGTAATACTATATAACCCTATTTTAACAAATATTTGTTAAATTAAGATTAGAAATTAACAAGAAAATGTTAATTAATAAGATTTATGTATGGATTTTTAAGTAAATTTATGCTTAAAGGGTAATCTATTAAAAAACACTATGTTTTGTGTGAGAAAGTA
>Ga0190308_1000267_pt1 | contig 17422 bp, 19 predicted proteins | sample 48700756_MG_FD_165050 | JGI IMG/M metagenome (GOLD analysis project Ga0190308, IMG submission 165050) | Hydrothermal vent sediment bacterial communities from Southern Trench, Guaymas Basin, Mexico - 4870-07-5-6_MG | ecosystem: Environmental > Aquatic > Marine > Hydrothermal vents > Sediment ...
GGGTTGTTTTCTCTTATCCAGCGCTTTGGAAGGGCGGGGAGAAAAAGGGAGAGGGAAGCTATAAATGCCATCGTTTTAAGGAAGAATGGTCTCGATTACTACTATAAGGAGCACGTGGACGAGCTGGTGGAAAAACTTGAAAAGGGGATAATTGAATACATGCCCATAAATCTCAAAAACAGGCTTGTTGTGAAAAAACATCTCCACTATCTTTTGAGTGAGCTTAAGATCCTTGATTGGGAGGAGCTGAATGATTTTGAGAAAGAGCTTATCCTAGAGCTGATGGAGGAGAAAAAAGCAAAGCTTTACGACAATCCAATTACTGGCAAAAGAGAAGTTCGGGTCTTGAGGCCGGCCTTCAATTATTCCTCTATAAGAACGGCAAGTGACGAGACTTATTTTCTTGTCCTTGAAGAGCCATGGATAAGGTACAAACTTTTGGAAAAGTCCAATTTAAGGGATCTAATTCGATTTATAAACTGGCTCAAGCTTGAAGGGTACATAATAGAGGAAGTGGACAAGCCTGAATACTACAGGTCGCTCTTACCGGGAATGGCGTATTTCTCGAGGGGAGGGTTGTATATTGCAAGGGATAAGCTGAGCCTCGGAAAGTTCCACTTTATCTTTGTTTCTCCGCTCAACAAGTTCTGGGAGGTAGATACATTTCCTTCAAAGAGAGAGGAAGTAGAGATCCTCGATATTTACAAGGAGAAGGAGCACATGGGTGTTGAAATTTACATCGGTCGGCTGAGGGTTAGACATCACTACTGGGGATTTGCTGTCAAGGGGAAGGACGTTCCTTTGTATCTTCAGGAGCTTTTGAAGCTTAAGGAGGAAGGCATTTTAAAGGCAGAACTTTACTCCCCAATGCTGGAGTTTGAAGAGAATGCCGAAGTTAATGAAGAGTGGAGCATCCTCAACTGGGAGAAATTTGCAAAAGTTGAATTTGATGAGCCTTTAACATGGGAATTTGAAACAGACGGAATCTGGCTTATATTTCCAGAAAGAATTAAAGAGATTGCAAACGAGGAGTTTAGGGAGTTCTTCAAGGTTGCAGTGAAAAAAGGCCATGAAGGGATTGCCTTTAATCTCTACGAGCGCTTAGATAGAAAATCACTTTTTCCCGAACTTTTAGGCGCAACAACTCATTATTTAAAGAACTACATCAAGGAGAGCCTAAAGACGTTAAAGATTGAAGATGAAAGGCTTGCCTTTGCCATAAAGAAAATGATAGATAGCAAAGACGGAATTGGGAGCGGGCTCCATGCAATTGAGCATAATATGATTAAAATAGCCCCTATCTTCACGTACGTGGACAGCAGAGAACTCGGTGGATATAGTTATGAGAGCTTTCCAAACCCTCCTTTTGTGGGCAAGCCCATAGTGTTCATTTATGACGGAAATGAAGGAGGCTTCGGACTGGCAGAAATTCTCTATGAAAACTCCGAAAAGCTTATGGAGAAAAGCTTGGAGCACCTGAAAAGTTGTGGATGCAAAGATGGATGTCCTTTATGTGTTTATTCACCAAAGTGCGGTACCTTCAATGAGTTTCTTGACAAGTGGCAGGCCATAAAGGTGTGGGAAATGGTTTTTATTGGAGATAATACTGAATGAGTTCTCTAAGCTCTGGATTTCGCTCTATCTTTTTTCTTAAAAAGCGCTTTAACTGGGAATTTTCTGCCAGAAGGCCGCTAAGCTCGATGGCAAGGATTTTGTTGTCTTCACTAACCCCATATGCTTTATACCTTAACGGTGCCCACTCTTTCTCCAGCCTCCCTACTTTCTTCTCAAGCTCCCTAACCGCGTTCTCAAGGGTCTCTGTATCAGTTTCCGGTTCTTTGAAGCTTCCGGATAGTATTACCTCGAGAACTTTTTTCTCACTAACATTATAGCACTTGCTGAGGTTTTTTATCTTCTCTGCAAGTTCATTTGAAAGCTCAACTTCAATTTTCCCAAACCCCCTTTTAGGTCTTATTATTAATTTCATGCTTTTTCGCCTCCAGCTCCCTTTTAAGCTTCTCGTTCTCCTTTCTCAGCTTTTCTCTAACGTTTCTCATCAACTCTTTATCCTTCAAAGCCTTTTCATAGAAAATCTTTAGTTCTTCTAGCTCATCTTCGATTTCCTTCAGCTTCTTCTCAAGCTTTGCTTTTTTCTCAAGGAGAAACTCCTCTCTTTCAGCTTGCAAAGTTCTCTCAGCTTTTAAGAGGTTGCTCTCTATTAGCTCCAGGATATCGAGCTCCTTTAGCTCTTTAAATCTTCTTCTTTCTACCCTTATTTCTATTGGCATTTTTCATCATCTCGGTTTTCCTATCATAGCAGAGAATATAAAAAGCGAGTAAAGACTTCCATTTTCCATAGGGCTCAAGAATTTCCCTAACATCCTTTTCTCTTACTTCCTTAGGATTCAAATGCAATATTTTTGCTATTCCCCTTCTGAGCCCCAAATCCCCAGCCGGGTATGTGTTTTTCCCGAGACCATAAGCCAAGAAGAGCTCCGCACTCCATTTCCCAATCCCTTTAAACTTGGTGAGGTACTTTATGGCTTCTCCTTCATTAAATTCCTCAAGGTTTAAGTTCAAATTTCCCTTAACATACTCCTTCGTGAGGGACTTTATGTAAGCTCCCCTATAACCGAGTTTTGTCTTCTTAAACTCTTCGTCGCTTAAATTTAAAATATCTTCCGGCTTTGGAAATAGGTAAAGGTCTTCAATTTTTCTTCCCACGAGTTTTACGAGATTGTTAATTGTCCTCATTGCAAACTCAAAGCTTACCTGTTGCTGAGCTATTACCTCTACAAGGGCCTGGTATTTGTTCGGCGCCCTAGGGATGGTTAGCCCATAGAACTCTTCAATTAAAAACGAGAACTTTGAATCCCCTATTTCTGAATAAAACCTCTCAAGGTCAATGTCCAAACCAAGAATGAATTCAAGCTTCTTTTTGGCATCTCTTTGCTCTTTTCTTGAAAAATAGTCTGGAAAATAAAAGTTCTCTCCGTCAAAACCCACTATCCCCTTCTCTAACGCTTGTCTAAATATCCCATCTTCAAACTTCCAGGTGCCGTTTTTTATCATCTCATGAGCTACTTTCTGGAGGTCGATCACTTCAGCCATCTGTCCAGTTTAACAGGGTTCTCCTTTATATCTTTTAGTGTTGAGACATAGAGCCTTTTTCCATCCACGGAACGGTGAATTTCAAGTTCTCCACTTTCTTCCAAAAAGCGCATGATTTCTTTAATGTCTTTCTCTCTTATCCCGAAGTTTTCTTTTAAGAAGTCCCAGTAAGGTTCTGCGTGAGAGTATTTGGCTATCTTCTTAATTATGCTCCAAGCGACTTTGATTTTCTTATCTCCTCTTGATAGTTTGAACTTCTTTATCTCCTCTTTCATACCTCCTCATATGATTTTGGGTTCAGTTCTTATTAACTTTTCTTGAGAAAACTTAATTAAGCTGAAGAACCAATACCTACACAAGGTGGTGGTTATGAGAAAGATCATTCTCATCTCATTGTTTCTGCTTATATTTCTAGGCCCTGCTTTAGCTGAAGCAAAAACCGTTTATGTTGCTCAAATAAAGGGAGAAATTACTTCTTATACCTACGACCAGTTCGACAGATACATAAGCGAGGCAGAGAAGGCAGATGCAAACGCAATCATAATCCTCCTCGATACTCTTGGAGGTAGAGGAGATGCAATGCAGAACATAATTGAGAGAATAAAGTCTGCCGATGTTCCCGTTATAACTTATATTTATCCATCTGGGGCTATGGCAGCCTCCGCTGGAACATACATAGCCTTAGGTTCACATTTGATAGCCATGGCCCCTGGAACAAGCATTGGTTCATGCAGACCTATTCTGGGGTATTCTCAAAATGGAAGTATTATAGAGGCCCCTCCAAAGGTGGTCAACTTCTACGTCTCCTACATAAAAAGCTTAGCAAAGGCCAGCGGAAGAAATGAAACAATGGCAGAAAAGTTCATAACCGAGGATTTGGCCATAGATCCCGAAGAAGCCTTAAAGTATGGAGTTATTGAGGTTGTTGCAAACGATGTAAATGATCTTTTGGAGAAAGCAGATGGCATGAAAACCAAGGTCCCCGTAAGGGGAGAATACGTTATTCTGGATCTTAAGGGAGCTGAGGTAAGATACTTAGAACCGAGCTTGAAGGATAGAGTTATAACATACATTACTGACCCAGCCGTTGCCTATGTTCTCCTAACACTCGGCATATGGGCCCTTGTTTTGGGATTCTTAAGTCCGGGATGGCACGTTCCGGAAACAGTAGGAGCAATAATGATTGTCTTAGCCATAATAGGTCTCGGGTACTTCGGCTACAGAAGTGCGGGATTACTGTTGATACTCTTGGCAGTGATATTCTTCATAGCAGAAGCCTTAACGCCCACCTTTGGTCTCTTTACCGTTGCCGGCTTTATAACGTTTGTTTTAGGCAGCATAATGCTCTTCAGTGGAGGTGGGGAAGTGGACTATCTAGTTTCAAGAAAGGTTTATTCCCAGATTAGGTTGATAATAATAACAATTGGACTGTTGCTTGCTGTGTTCTTCGCATTTGGAATGGCCGCAGTGATAAGAGCCCATAGAAGAAGAGCACAGACTGGAAAGGAAGAAATGGTAGGCCTCTCAGGGGAAGTGGTGGAACCCTTAGCCCCGGAAGGAATGATAAGGGTTAGGGGTGAGCTCTGGAGGGCAAGAAGCAAGGACGGAGAAACAATAAACGTTGGGGAGAATGTTAAAGTTGTTGGGATGGATGGGCTTAAACTCATTGTGGTTAGGGAAAAAGAGAAAAAGTATGAAAAAGAAAATACTAATGAGGTGAAGTAGAATGGCCTTTGAGTGGATTGTGTATATTATTATTTTGGTTTTTATTTTGGTGTTTTTGGCCTCGGCCATAAAGATAGTGAAGGAGTATGAAAGGGCAGTAATCTTTAGGCTTGGTAGAGTTGTTGGAGCAAGGGGTCCGGGATTGTTCTTCATAATTCCAATATTCGAAAAGGCTGTGAGAGTTGACTTGAGAACTCAGGTTTTAGATGTTCCAGTGCAGGAAACGATAACAAAGGACAACGTGCCAGTAAGAGTCAACGCCGTTGTTTACTTTAGAGTTGTTGAGCCAGTAAAAGCCGTTACTCAGGTTAAGAACTTCATAATGGCAACCTCTCAGATTTCCCAAACAACTTTAAGAAGCGTAATCGGGCAGGCTCACTTGGATGAACTCCTTAGTGAGAGAGAAAAACTTAACAGAGAATTACAGAGGATAATTGACGAGGCAACCGACCCATGGGGAATAAAAGTTACCGCTGTGGAGATCAAAGACGTCGAGCTTCCAGCAGGAATGCAGAGAGCCATGGCAAGACAGGCAGAGGCAGAGAGAGAAAGAAGGGCTAGAATTACACTTGCCGAGGCAGAAAGACAGGCTGCTGAGAAGCTTAGAGAAGCTGCCGAGATTATCTCCGAACATCCGATGGCACTTCAGCTTAGAACTTTACAAACAATAAGCGACGTAGCAGGTGATAAAAGCAACGTCATAGTCTTAACACTCCCAATGGAGATGCTAAAACTGTTCAGGAGCCTTTCCGATACAGCTGAGCTTGCAAAGCAAAAATTAGAGGAAGGGAAAGAATAGGTTTTTCTTTATGTTTTGACCATCCTTTAATTCTTTTTTGAGGATAAGTTAACTATAAAAAGTTAGACATCAACATATAAGTTAGATGCATTGATTACAAATTTCGTACATTAGATTTAAAAGAGATGGAGGGATTAAATTGGGAAGATCTATTGTCTTTGCCTCTGGAAAAGGCGGCACGGGTAAAACCACAGCACTGGCAAATGTTGGTGTTGCTTTGGCACAATTTGGAAAAGAGGTCATAGTGATAGATGCGGATATTACTATGGCAAACCTGAGCCTGGTCCTTGGTATGGAGGACATTCCAATAACCCTCCACGATGTTCTCTCAGGAGATGCGGAACTCAGGGATGCGATTTATGAGGGCCCAGCGGGTGTTAAAGTCATCCCAGGTGGACTGAGCCTTGAAAAAATAAAGAAAGTAAAGAACCCAGAACGGTTGAAGGGGCTTATAAGAGAGATTTCATCAATGGCGGATTTTGTTTTAATCGATGCTCCTGCTGGCCTTGAGATGACCTCAATCACTGCTCTTCTCATAGGAAAGGAACTTATTTTGGTAACAAATCCCGAGATTTCTGCGATCACAGATTCTCTTAAAACAAAGCTCGTGGCAGAAAAGCTTGGGACACTTCCGTTAGGAGCTATTTTAAACAGGGTAACGAACGAAAAAACAGAATTAACCAGAGAGGACATTGAGGCCATCTTGGAAGTCCCTGTACTTGCCATAATACCCGAAGACCCAGAAGTAAAGAGGGCTAGCGCTTATGGAATTCCCCTTGTTATCAAAAATCCAATGTCACCGGCAGCAATAGCTTATAAACAACTCGCTGCGAAGCTTGCGGGAGTTAAATATAAGCCTCCAGAACCAGAAAGCCCAATAAAAAGAATTTTCAAAGCTCTGTTTGGAGGGGGAAGAAGATGAGTCTGCTTATTTTTTTGGTTGTTGTTCTTCTAGTCACAAATATAATCTTGGCAATACTGTATATAACGGAGAGGAGGGCTCCTGCCTACACCGTATATGACGCAGAAACAAAGAATACCCTCAAGAGGAGGGTTATCCATCTAAAAGAAGAGCTAGAGTCGGAATTAGTTGAGTTTGATGTTGAGGAATGGGAAAGAGCCCTCGAAGAATCTCTAGAAGAGGAAATACGAAACTTGTGAAGCTCTTTATATTCTTTTTTGTCTTTAAGAAAAGCTTAAGTATTCTCGAGTAATACTACTATATCCCATTCATTTAGGAGGGTAGAACATGAGGGCAAAGGTGAAGATTTTGGACATAGAGACTGGAAGATTTATGGTAGTAATTAACGAAGAAGACGCAAAGAGAGCAAAACTTCACCCAGAGGATCTAATTAAAATAGAAACCGCAAAAAGGACAATATACGGAGATGTGGTTATAAGCAACATGGTTCAGCCGGGAGAGATAGGGGTTACAAAGGACATAATGCGTGCTTATGCCTTTTCTAAAGGAGAAATAGTAAATGTCGTTCCAGCTGGAACTCCCGAAAGTGTGAGGTATGTTAAGAAAAAGATGAACGGTCAAAAGCTTAAGAAAGTTGAAATAGAAGCTATTGTGAAGGATATCGTCGATAGAAAGCTTAGGGATATAGAAATAAGTTCTTTTGTGACCTCTCTTGAGATAAGCGGGCTTGACATGGATGAGATTGCTTGGCTTACGATGGCAATGGCAGAGACCGGAGATATGCTTGATATAGATAGAAAGCCAATTATGGATGTTCACAGCATAGGCGGTGTTCCCGGAAACAAGACAAATGTGCTTGTAGTCCCCATTGTTGCTGCAACTGGCTTGACTATTCCCAAGACATCCTCAAGGGCAATAACAAGTGCCGCCGGAACGGCTGATGTCGTGGAGGTCCTTGCCCCAGTAACTCACTCTCTGGATGAAATAAAGAGGATTGTGGAAAAAATCGGTGCCTGCCTGGTCTGGGGTGGAGCTCTTAATTTAGCTCCTGCCGATGATCTAACGATTAAAGCTGAGAGGGCGTTGAGCATTGACCCAAGAGGGCTTATGCTTGCGAGCATAATGTCAAAGAAATACGCTATGGGGTCTCAGTATGTCCTCATTGATATTCCAACGGGAGAGGGAGTAAAAGTTGAAACCATAGAAGAGGCAAGATCTCTAGCAAAAGATTTCATAGAACTGGGGAAGAGGCTCGGCCAGTACGTAGAAACAGCAATTACCTATGGTGGTCAGCCTATAGGTCATACTGTTGGTCCCGCTCTCGAGGCCAAAGAGGCCTTGGAAACGATAATGACGGGCAAAGGCCCGGGGAGCTTGGTAGAGAAGGCCACGGGACTTGCTGGAATCCTGCTTGAGATGGGGGGAGTGGCACCGGCAGGAATGGGCAAAAAGATGGCAAAGGAAATCCTCGAAAGCGGAAAAGCATATGAGAAGTTAAAAGAGATAATAGCTGAGCAGGGCGGGGATCCAAATATAAAGCCAGATGACATCCCAATAGGCGACAAAACCTACACCTTCGTAGCTCAAACCTCAGGATACGTGACAAAGATTGATAACAAAGCAATAGCAACAATAGCAAGAGCCGCTGGAGCTCCCGAGGACAAAGGTGCCGGAATTTTGCTCCACGTTAAAGTCGGGGAAAAAGTTAAGGAAGGAGATCCTCTCTTTACGATACATGCAGAAAGTGAAGTTAGACTTGATCAAGCAATAATTCATGCAAGGAGGATGGAGCCGATAAGAATAGAAGGGATGGTGCTCCAAAGAATTGGGAATATCTAACGCTTTCTATGCCTTTCGTACCATCCCCACTCTTTTTTGCTTCCAAAACTTCTTACTCCTTCTTTTACAAGCTTTATTCTGAGCTCCTTGGCCAGCCCAGAAGTTATCTCCCCATGCTCTTCCATCCAGTTGATAATCTCCAAAGCCTCTTCGTCGGTCTCGCATCTTCTTATGAAGTCAATAACTGTTGGATTGTATCCAGAAAAATCTATTGATTCCTCTTCCTCCTCTTCTACTCGGTATCCTTCAATAACAAGCCCGGACTTTTCCTCAAGCTCTCTAGTTAGATGAGGATATTTCTCTTCAAATTCCTCCTTGTCATATTCCTGCCAGGGGAACTCATCAATGGGGTGTTTTTTCTTTTTATCTACCATATTGGGCACCTCTTTTCAAATTCTACTCTGTTGGTCTGCTTTATATACTTTGTTGCCTTGCCCTTGCAAAGGGCTTATATATCTCCTCATCGATCTTCAAACATGAGAGGCTCGTATCTCCTTGTGATCTATTTAGATAAGGATACAAAAATAAAAACAAAAGCCAGAGAGTTCTGTTTGAAGAAGGGGTATTACATCTACGTCGGCTCTGCTATGAATTCCCTTGAAAAAAGAGTTGCAAGGCATTTTAAAAAAGAAAAACGCCTTCATTGGCACATTGATTTTCTTCTTCAAAAAGCACGGCTTTTGAGTGCTTATTTAATACCCAGCAGGGCGAGGATTGAGGAGGCACTTTCTCAAATTGTAGGAGAGGTTTTTCAGGGGGTTAAGGGCTTTGGGGCGAGCGATCTTAGCGTAAAGACGAATTTATATTACTCTATGCATCCTCCAGATGAAACAATATGTAACATCTTAAACTCAAAGGGGCTTAGTTGGAAAAGGGTTAAAAGTTCTAGAGAGATTATGGATTGGAGGGAAGAGAATGTTGAGGATAGGAAAAGTTGAAGCATATATTCACGAGAAGCTCGAGAAGGAGAAACTTCACTTTGTTCTCCTGGACCCGGATGATGTTTCTCCTAACGTTGCCGGAAAGCTTGCTAAAATGAGTGAAGAAGTAGGCGTGGATGCGATAATGGTAGGGGGCTCTACAGGAGCGGAGGGAGAGATCCTTGATGAAGTTGTTAGATCAATAAAAGAGAGCTCCAGCTTACCGGTGATACTCTTTCCCGGCTCACATGGTGGAATAAGTAAATACGCAGATGCCATATTCTTCATGAGCCTTCTCAATTCACGAAATCCCTTTTTCATTACTGGGGCTCAGGCACTTGGGGCTTTTGCAGTAAAGCGCTATGGAATTGAACCAATACCCATGGCGTATCTGATCATCGAGCCGGGTGAAACGGCTGGATGGATAAGTGATGCCAAGCCTATTCCAAGGCATAAACCGAAAATTGCAGCTGCTTATGCTCTGGCTGGCCAGTATATGGGGATGAGGCTTGTTTACCTTGAAGCCGGTAGTGGTGCTCAAAAGCATGTGCCGAATGAAATGATTAAGGTAGTTAAAGCTGCCATTGAAGTACCGCTCATTGTTGGAGGTGGCATAAGGAGTTATGAGGACGCAAAAGAAGTAGCAATGGCCGGTGCAGATATCATAGTTACCGGAACGGCAATAGAGAAAGCAGGCTCCCTTGAAGAAGCCAGAAAAAGACTGAAAAACATAATAAAGGGGATTAAGGAAGTTAACCCTTGATCAGTTCTTTTCTTCCTTTTAGAAATATATTTTAAGAATTAAGCGAATTCTTTGTTTGGTGGTACTATGAAGGCTTTTATCTCCGTTGATTTGGAGAGGATGCCGTTCATAGTGAGCCCTCAGCATCTAGTGGAGAAAGGTGCCCTCTACAATGAAGCTCGAAAAATAGCCACAGAAATAACCTTAACAGCTGCAGATGCCCTTCATCGGGCTGGTTTTGAGGAGGTAGTAGTGGCTGATAGTCATGGCCCAATGGTAAACCTTCTTCCAGAGAACCTTCCTGAATATGTTTATCTCGTCAGAGGATACCCAAGACCAATTGCCATGATCGCTGGAGCTGAAAAATGCGATGTTGCACTATTCTTAGGCTACCACGCAAAGGCTGGAACTCCTTATGCGATTTTCGACCACACCTACAGCGGCGCAAATATTGCTAAGCTTGAACTAAACGGCATTGAGGTTAGCGAATTCCTCCTAAATGGCTATGCTGTCGGTCATTTTAACATACCGGTAATCCTCGTTGGTGGAGATGAAAAGCTCCTTGAGGGAGATGTAAGAAGTTTTACTCCCTGGGCGGAGAGAATAGCGTTTAAGAGAGCATTTTCACGTTATTCCGCTATAAGTCCAAGCCTGAAGAAAATAAAGACAGACCTTGAGAATGCTGTCTTTAGGGCCGTTGAAAAATACAAAAAAGGTGAAACAAAGCCTTTAAAACTTGAATATCCCGTTAGGGTAAAACTCACCTATAACAACAGCGGCATGGCGGACGTTGGAGAGCTTCTCCCTGGGGCAAGAAGAATGGATGGAAAGACAATAGAGTTTGAAGCAAAAGATATTATCGAGGCATACAAAGCATTTCAGCTACTGGTGTTTGCTGCCACAGGAGTTACCTCAATACTCCGGCGTTAGGCCTCGCTTAAGACCTTAAAGCTGACTTTTCCCTCCCTAACTATCTTTTTGATATCTGCGAGAAGTTTTTGAACGTTCTCTTCTGCAACTTCCATCCTTATTTCACTAACACCTTTGCTTGTGGGGGGCAAAAAGTGTATATCCTTAAGCTTTCCCCTAACCATGTTTAAAATTTTAATCAAAACTTTTCCTCTTTTTTCATAGGGCAATTTTATGTCCAGTTCAACAATTTTCATAGCTGTCACCATTTTATTTTAGAAAAGAAGCCCTATATAACCTTTTTCATAAATCAGAGGTATGTAGCTTTTCGGGATTTATTCCCCCCAGTTATGAGAAGGTTTTTGATTTTTCCATCTAACTGTTAATGCCCCGGAGAAACCGCGGGGGATGAGCGAGTGGCGAGCTGTGAGTCCCCTTCGCTCCTCCGGGGCACACTCTAAATGTTAAGTGGCTTACGAATGTTTATCCTAAATTCGTCTTTTTCCTCGATTGAGATAACTGCCGTTGCGATTTCCTCCATAAGGGGCAAGATTTCTGGAAAGGCCGATTTTATCAAATCTACGTTGATGAAGTAAAAGGCAATTCTCTTTTTGTTTCCTAGGTATTTCAGCATCCTATATATAGCATTGAGGTAGTCTTTTCTGTCGTTATAGAGAATAAAAAGCTTATCAAAGCCCAGTACTGGATTTATTATTTTGTCTTCAGACAACTTATTGAAAATCTTGTCATATTCTCCCTCCAAAACTGCACTCTCAGTTACTGAAATCTTTCCTAGGATGTTTCCTATCTTTATGCTTCCTCCCATCTTTATCACATTGAGATCCTTAAGAGGAGACGTGTCTATCCCTACAATTTCCATCTGGACTTTGTACATATGGAGCGTGTCCAGGAAATCATCTACAAGAACCGGGTAGTTATTTTCCTTGCTCCATTTTATAAGTTCATGGAAGAGCAGATAAACTGGGGCTTTTGAGGAGTACCCCACTAGGACGGTTTCACCAAATTTCAGGTCTTCTAGGATAGAAAGAAGATTGCACACAGTACCACCCCTTCTGTAATTTCTTTATAACTCAGATATTTTTGAAAATCTTATATATTTTTCTCTTCCTTCTCTTCATACGGAGCCGTTATGACTTTTCTTATTTCCCTGGCGATTTTCTCTCCAATTCCCTCCACCTGCATTAGTTCGCTCTCTTTTGCTATGAAAACTCTCTCTACACTTCCAAAATGCTTAAGGAGCCTCTTTGCCAAGGTTGCCGATACATAGGGAAGCCCTTCAACGATTAGTCTCTGCCTTTCTGCCAGGGTAAGAGCTTTTTTCTCACTCCTAACGGCCACTTCTTTTTTTCTCTCCTCCTGTTCGCGTTTGGCTATAAGGTAGATGTAGCTGGCAACCTCGCCTGCATCTTTGGCAAAAAGAACTGGAATCTCCCAATCCACGGTTAAAGCAGCCAAAGCTCCCCTAATGGCATTGGGATGTATGTTCCTAATTCCGTAGACCTCTCCTTCTATAATGATAACCGGTCGGGCATAGGCTTCCTTTAAACGTTTTGCTTGGTCAAAAAGCCTTCCGTCTATTATTGACTGGATAAAATCATTGGCAGCTTTCCTTTCTATGGCCACATCCTCGCTCACTATGTAATCTCCAACATCGAGGGTTTTGATCTCCAAATGAGCACCAAGCTCCTTTAGCACTTTTGGAACTTGGCTCTTAAGTTCACGTGAATCAATATAAATGACAATTCCCTTTGGTCTTTTTACAAAAACTGGCTTTATGGGGAGTTTTTCATACACTTCTTTCTCTGATCCTTTCATCTTTTCGCAAACTTCCCTAGATTTTTCATCTTCCCCTTTGGGCTTTACAAAACCTAGGAGAGAAGCCTGTTTTTCCTTTTTAACCATACCTTCCACCTTCTTTAAGAGAGAAATCATCTGCTTCTCCTTATGGCGGGAACTCCAATAATAAGCTTCATCCCTTGTGCCCTTTGCCATTAGTATAATAACTCTACCGGGTCTATGTCTTCCAGTTCTTCCCCTTCTCTGAATGCTTCTTATTGCTGATGGAACCGGTTCATAAAAGATAACCAAATCTACCTCGGGGACATCCAATCCCTCTTCGCCAACGCTTGTGGCTACGAGAACATTAAATTCTCCTTGCGAGAAGAGATCTAAGATCTGCTTTTGCTTCTTTTGGCTTAAGCCCTTGTCGTTCTCCCTGTTGGCCTGTCCTACAAAACGCATGCTCCTGATCTGCTCTTGAAGGAGTTCTTTTACGATCTTTTTTGCAGTTTCCCTGTAGTTTGTGAAGACGATTATCTTCGAGGATGGCTTCTTACTCAGTTGCCCTTTAACCACTTCCTTCATTTTATCGAGCTTTGGATGATCAATCCCTAATTCTTTTGCCTGGACAAGAAGGGCTATTGCTTTTTTCATCCTTTGATCCTGCATGAGCTCTTTTGTCGATTTTGCCCTCCCTCTCTTGGCTTCTTCGTAGAGCTTCTTGAGATAAGCCCTTAAAGCAGATAATCCCTGAGTTTCGAGAAGCTCTATTGCATGGTGGAGCTTTAAGGCTTTTGCTTGGTAGAACATAAGCTTTCCGATATCGTAGTTGCCTTTTGCCATCTCGGCATTTATTATTTGCCCCGCTTTGAGAATTTCTTTTTTTGGAATGTCCGGAGAAGCCCCTTCTATAAGACCCGATTCAGCCAGAGGCTTCAACGAGTCTTTGAGCATCTCTCTTAGAATTTTTCTGACCTCTTTATAAATTCCCGGCAGTTCTACTTTAACCCACTCAAACTTTATTCCCTGAACGTAAGGCTTGACATCTGGAGAGTTCTCGGTTCTAACCTCAATGTGCTCTATGAAGAGATTTTTAACAATCTCGCGAATCTTTACCTCATCACTCCCGGGAGAAGCTGTGAGTCCCAGAATAAGCGGATACTTTGCTTCCCTCATATACTCCTTTGCTATGTAAACGTAGGCGTAGTTTCCTACTGCTCTATGGGCTTCATCAAAAACGAGCAAAACAACATCTTCGAGAGTTATTCTCCCAACAACAAGGTCGTTTTCTATCGTTTGAGGAGTGGCGGTTATTATAATACTCTTTCTCCAGATTTCGGCTCTTCTTTCCTGGGGAATCTCACCGGTCAGAGTATTTATCTTCTCCTCCGGAAGGTCAAAAAGCCTTAAAAAGCTCTCCCTATGTTGAAGTGCCAGGGGCTTTGTTGGTGCGAGCATTAAAACCCTTCCTCCGTACTTAGAAAGCCGATAATCCGCTATCATCTGGGCTATTAAAGTCTTCCCTAACCCTGTTGGCAGAACAACTAGGCTGTTTTTGTCTTTGCATTTTGCGTAGATTACCTCTTGATAAACCCTTGGCTGGATAAGGTCTTTTCGCAGATACATTAGTTTATATTTTGATAGGAGGTTTATAAATACGCCGCCCACACAAAACCTAAAAAGGTGAAATTCAAACTGTAGTTTAGGTGTTAAAATGCCACGCGGGATGGGTTGGAGACGAGGGAGAAGACGGAAAATGCGATTTATAGGATTTATTCCTGAGGTTAGGCACTTTTATCCTGCCAAACCACCATTTGGCCCACCACAGCCGCCAGTTTTCATGACTTATGAGGAGTTTGAAGCACTAAGGTTAGTGGATTACGAAGGCTTAACCCAAGAGGAAGCTGGGCATAGAATGGGGGTCTCAAGGGGCACAGTGTGGAGAGCTTTAACATCTGCAAGGAAGAAAGTTGCCCAGATGCTCGTTGAGGGGAGAGAGCTTATAATCCTCGCTCAGGGAGATGAAGTCCCTAAATCATCTCAAGAGCCAGAAGTTACCGATGAAGACTCGTTTTAGTCCTTCTTTTCTAGCGATTGTACAAACTCTCTCCATTTGTCTCTTGCTTGTGGTTGGGACGTCATGCATTAAATGCTGAGGAGCGAACGCCAGAAGAATGTATGGAATGTAGGGGTTTATGCGAGAGAGATACCTTGCTATTCCTCTAACCTCTTCTTCATCTATGTAATGAGGCACCACTAGTGTGCTTACAACCAGTAAGGGCGGCTCTTTTCTTTCGTCCATTGATGATATAACCCTTATGTTTTCCTTTATTCTCTGAAGGGCTTTCTCTCCATTAATTCCCGTTAAAGCCTCGTAGACACTTGGCGTATAAGCTTTCCAATCAATTTTTATTATTCCTCCGCTTTCAAGGCTTAATCTTGCCATCTCGCGAATTATATTGGGGTTTTCAAGCCCATTTGTTTCCCAGCAGATTCGTTTCATGCTCTTTACTTTTTCTGCCCGCTTTAGGATTTCTCTGGATGTTTTGATCGCATAGGGACTATGTGGAGTGGGATCGCCACCAAAATAGCACACACATGATACCTTACTCCTCATTGCTATATCTGCTAGCTCCCTTGAACTCATGATGATTCCTTCAAAAGGATCCATTTTTCCGTCTTTTATCATGTACTTGTGCTCTATGTTCTGACAGAAAAGACAATCTAGGTTGCAGCCAGCAAAGAAAACCGCCAAGTTGTAAAACCCTCTATGATTCTTTTCTGGACAAATGGGCCCTGCAACGCAGTTTGTTGGATGCGGATCAAGATACCAGTGGAGATATGCATAATCATAGCTTCCAGTTATTGGAATTAATCTTCCACCCTTGTTCCATACTATCCCGCAGTAGCCAGAGCCTTCCTCTGGGATCTCACATTCATTCACGCAAAGGGAGCATCTAACCCCATTTTTGGGAGGCTCGATGGGCAGAGCTATTAGCTTTCTCCATTTTTTGTGAGATTCCCTTGCTATTTTCAGTGCTTTTTGTGGTTCTTTTCTTAAACACTCAACACAGACTCCAATTGATTCGGTGATTTCTTCAGATTCATAACCACACAACTTGCACTTTGTCATGACAATAAGTATTGGAGTTCAAAGTTAATAAAATTTCCAAAAACCTTAAACACCTTTAGGTTAACCTAATTCTGGTGGTGGTATGATCGCCTTTGGTCCAGTGCCCTCAAGACGGTTAGGTAGGAGTCTGGGAATAAACAATATTCCTGATAAAGTCTGCTCCTATGCATGCGTCTACTGCCAGATTGGGAGAACTCTAAAGATGGAAATCGAAAGGAGATCCTTTTATCCTCCAGGGCTCATCTTTGAAGAGGTCAAACGAAAAGCTGAGGAGGCTGAGGAAAGAAGGGAGCGCATAGATTACTTAACCTTCGTGCCCGATGGGGAGCCTACCCTCGATGCAAACCTGGGAAAGGAAATAGAAATGTTGAAAGCTCTCAACATTCCTCTGGCCATTTTAACGAACTCCTCTCTTATATGGAGAGAGGACGTTAAGGAGGATCTCCTAAAGCTCGATTTTGTTTCCCTAAAGCTTGATGCGGTAAGTGAAGATCTCTGGAGGAGGATAGACAGGCCTCATAAGACCTTAAGACTTGATAAAATTCTTGAAGGAATGCTTGAGTTTAGAAAAGACTTCGATGGTAAGCTCGTGACTGAGACTATGCTCATCGATGGTATAACCTATGGAGAGGAGTTTAAGAAAATTGCCGAGTTTTTAAGGGAATTAAAACCAGATATAGCTTACATAGCGGTTCCTACGAGGCCTCCTTGGGAAAAGTGGGTAAAGCCACCTAGAGAGGAGGTTATCAACATGGCTTTCCAAACCTTTGCTGATGCGATTGGGGAAGAGAGGGTTGAGTACCTTATAGGATATGAGGGCAATGCCTTTGCCTTCACAGGAAACGTGAAGGAGGATATACTCAGCATCACTGCAGTTCATCCAATGCGTGAAGATGCCTTAAGAGAGCTCTTGAAGAAAGCTAACGCCGAGTGGAGTGTTGTGGAAAAGCTTGTAGATGAGGGAAAACTGATAGAACTTGAATATAGAGGAAGGAGGTTTTATATGAGAAAATTGAAAAGCCGGGAGCTACCCTAAGATTTGCTCTTTAACCACTTCTGCAATCTCTCTGAGGGCTGTCGATGCTTTTGACTCTGGAAATGCTTCCACTACAGGCTTAAGCATTGTCATGCTTTTCGGAATTGCTCTATCGTAGGGGACTTCACCAATTATTGGTATGCCCTCTTCCTCGGCAAATTCATATAGACCCTTAAATTCGGGATTTAAATCTGCTTTGTTGATTATTAGATATGCTGGCTCCCTAAAGTGTTGAACAACTTTGTAAACCCTCTTTACATCGCTTAGGGAAGCTGGAGTTGGCTCTGCAATAAGTATTGCAACATCAGCTCCTCCGAGACTTGCTATAACTTGGCATCCTATTCCAGCTGCTGAATCAACTATCATATGCTCTATTCCTTCCTCTTTCATAATTCTTTTAGCCCATTCTTTCTCTTCTGTAACAAGCTTCCCGCTATTTGGCCTTCCCACATCAAGCTGAGCTGAAATTAATGGAAAGCCGTATTT
>Ga0190308_1000271_pt1 | contig 17304 bp, 11 predicted proteins | sample 48700756_MG_FD_165050 | JGI IMG/M metagenome (GOLD analysis project Ga0190308, IMG submission 165050) | Hydrothermal vent sediment bacterial communities from Southern Trench, Guaymas Basin, Mexico - 4870-07-5-6_MG | ecosystem: Environmental > Aquatic > Marine > Hydrothermal vents > Sediment ...
AGTATACTACATGGATTGGGACTGGACATATGCAACTCAAGCAGAGTATGGTTACATAAACTGGGCTTTTGGCTATAAGGGTCAAATTTACATAGAGACCGACTATACTATCCAGCAACTAAGTGGTTGGGTGAGAGAACTACCTGGATACGATGTGTATACATTCATCCCAACTCAGAATGAGTACTATTTCATATACGGAAGTACTCTGTATGTATACGATCTAGAGACTGGCGAGACTCTATATGAAGCCACTGTTGGAAGCGCTGATATCTATGCAGTTGGCAATTATTACGCTGGAGATGGCTTGATGGATGCCATCGGACTAGATATGGGAACTAACTATTTGTATGTATGGACAATCACTGGCTCAGATGTTGCTAGTATAGATTTATTAACTCTAACTGGCGCAGATGATATCAAACCTATCTATTACTTTGGTGGAGACTATTATTCCAAATATGCTGGTGATGAAATATTATTGTGTCTTCAATATAATCTTGGTGGAGGGAAATATAATGCATCGCTAGCTGTACTTTCATTGGAAAACATAACTGCGCCAGCTATAGTAGATGAATATCAAATAGCTTCAAATGTGGATTATGTCGGTGAAGGTTTACTAATAGACGTTAATGGTGATGGCTCTAATGAAGTCTGGATATATTATGAGAATGAATCAATGATATGGATGGACATATATAATGTCACAGAAGGAGTATTCGATAAGGTATCAGAATTTAGCGCTCCAACAAGTTATTATGCAACTACACCAGTAGCAGTATGGATAAATGACAAAGTAATAATGGGGCTCTTAAACGGTACACATGAGTACATAGCTAATTTAACAAGCGGAGATTACTGGGAATTAGCAATACCAGAGAATTATACTGAGAATACAAATTACTGGTTTGCCTTACCAGGATACGCAAATGATACACTAATGGTTACTGTATTTGCAGACAAAACACTATCCGCAACAAATGACACAGGATTACTAAAAGCATACGTACTAAACGTAACTAGCGGTAAGGAGATCTGGAATATTACATTAGGAAATGGTTTCTACTTCACAAGCAGCTGGTACATGGCAAGTATTGGTGGAACAGTTTATGTCTTCAATGACGAGGGGCCTTACTTTGCAATTGATTTAGCTTCTGGCTCATTTACTTTAGATTATATCCCCGTTGCTTCGAGCTTAGGTAGCTACTACCTATATGACTTAGATAATGGATATTACGTTGGCTTCGCTAGACATCAGGTATTGAGCTTTAACAAGGATGCTAGTGTAATTAACTTTGGCTTCTCTGAGTATCCACTTAGGTATGATGGATATTACGGAAGATATCCACCAGCAGTAGACATGGATGGCGATGGTAGCCTTGAACTGCTAGTTGTTGCCGATGCAGAAGGTGGATATACTAATGATACTTACTACTGGATGGATCTTGATACATTAGAGCTAGACGAGATGTTTGGCGAACCATTCCTAAGAAACACTTTATTAGTTGCAGATATAGTATCTGTGGATGTTGAAGGAAAATTAGCTCTGATATATGCAATGAACTACACAACATCCCCATCAACTAAATACTTCGGCTGGTTCAATTGGAGTAGTAGCGAGTGGGTAAACTACTATACAGATTTCTATCTAGGTGACGTAGAGTACTTGACATCAGATACTGCTGCGTTAATATATTACAACAAGACCGCTGGCAAGACATATCTAGCTAAGATGAACATGACTTCTCTAGAAATACTAGAATCTGTTGAATTAACAGACTATCCAAATACTTATTCAGATGAGTTCGACATAGTATTAATGGATCTGAACGGCGATGGGGCAGACGACTTAATGATAATTCCTGTCGGTACAGATGACTCATTAATATCAGTCTATAGCACGGATCTAACATTCATGTTTAGTTATGAGTTAGGAGATAGCAACATACTTTACTATGGCGAAGGAGATTTTGATAATGATGGCGTGAATGAGCTATACTTCTTAACATTCGGTGCTAGTCCATCAGTATACATGTTCGAGGAAACTGGTTTAGAACTCATAGACTACTGGTTCACATATGGTGGCTCCGTATATAATATCTTCATAATCACCTATCCAGGCATAGGAGACATATTGCTAATATCATACACGGATGGAACACTCGAAGTAATATACTATGACACGTATTACGAAATGATATGGAATTATTGGGTACCAGCAGATACTTTAGAAGCAGTATGGCTATCTGGAGATGGATCCAAGCTAGTTGGAATCACAACATACTGGGAGGCGATAACATTTGATGCAAGTGACATAGACACTACATTAACCGAGATAGACACAGTAGACATATATTGGCCAGTATGGGTTGATTTCTATCCGTACCTATACTACGCGTTCCCAGCGATTTATGAGGCATGGTTCGATGGGGATGTGCTTTATCTAACAGTTGCCTCAAGTGCGTTCTCGCCTACGGGCGAAGACGGAGAGTACTTTGAGACCTTAATTATGAATGTATACTTCTTGCCAGACTTCAATGCACCTGAAATTATAACGATACAAAACACATACATAGCTGGTAACGTTATCCAGTTTGACTACGGAGCAAGCGATGATTTATGGTTGGGATACATTTACATAACCGCCACTTACACATTAATTGATGGAAGCGTTAAGGTCGTTGACGTAGCCGAACAACCAGCTTACAGATTCGGAAACAGTTATTACTCAACCTTAATCTTGACGTTGCCTCCAGACATAGTTAGCGACATTGTGTATGTGAGTATTACTCTTGAGGTCAATGACTTAATCTGGTTATACTATGACTACTATGATTATCAACCAAGCGGACACTCATCAGTAGATTACGCTTACTTCCAGATTGACCTAATTGCTCCAGAGTTACACGTGACTTATCCAGTTAACGGTTCTTCATTCACACTAAGTAAATCCGATTACATTGAATTATCAATACGTGTCATAGAGAATTCCATGTATCCAGTTAACGTACTGATCAATGTAAACAACATGCATGCATTCTATGTCACGACAACAGGTGACTTCACAGTAATGATTCCAGCGACAGCTCTTAAGAGCGGTGATAACGTAATTACTGTTAAAGCAACTGACGTTGCGGGTAACGAGGCTACAATAAAGATAGTTATCAAAGTGAATTTCGCCGAGCCCGCTGAGGCTGCTGCTAGGGCTGCATCGACAGCATCAACCAATAGCTTAGCTTCGGGTATAATCGCTGTTTTCGTTGCATTGTTGGCTCTAGGTATCGCTGTTATTCGCAGGAGCTGATCCCTTCATTACTTATCTTTTTCTTTCTTTTTTGTTAATACGTAAATATTTTAATAGCCTTTTTCTACTAGCTTTTTTAATTCTATCTCGGTGTTTTTTATGCGCAGAAAGCTACTTATATTTTCTTTAGTAATTATAGCTATGTTTATCTCTATGCCTTTCTCTGCCACCAATAGTATTCCTCTCAGGAAGAATAGTTTCAATGCCAATATGTTCGATAACTCTAATGGGCTGATTGTTGATCCACTTATAAATGAGGATTCTCAGAATCCGAGTTTACTATTATTAATGTTCAAGGATTTCGAGGCTATGAATAGATTTAAATCAGCAGCTCCATCATACGGTATCGAGATAATTGAGGAGTATCACTTAATACCGTTGCTTCTAGTTAAGTCTAAGCCAAGCAAATTAATTCATCTAGCATCAGAGTTTAATGGCGTCAAGGGAATATATGCTAATAGGGAATTCTATGTGCCAACTTATACTATAAGGAATGGTAATGAATTTAAGCCAACTACAAGACAGTCTGCTGAGAGCATAGGTGCTGATTATGTTTGGGATCAGGGATACGATGGATCAAATGTGAAGATAGCGATTATTGATACAGGTATATATAAGGATCATCCAGATCTAAAAAAAGATGGGACTGTCAAGGTTGTAGCTGAGAAATCATTTGTATTGACGAAATATGGTTACTCTGAGAGTGACACAGACCCAACAGATAAAGTGGGTCATGGAACTGGAGTTGCTGGTGTGGCAGCTGGTACTGGTGGAGGGGATCCTGATGTAGGCTTAGGTGTGGCTCCTGGAGCGTGGCTAATAAATGCTAGAGTTTTCCCAGAGAAAGGCGGTGCCACTCTAGCGGCTATAGTAGCGGCGATTGAGTGGTCTGTTGACCAGGGAGCAGATGTCATAAATATGAGTATTGGTGGTGGAACATGGTTTATTGATCCTCTCTACTATGCTGTTAAAGCTGCAGCTGAGCAAGGAGTAGTTGTAGTGGTTGCTGCTGGTAATGAGGGAGATACGATAGGATCAATGAGTGTTGGTTCACCAGGAGATATAGAGTATGCCATCACTGTGGCAGCAACGAATGTCGGCGGCACAGCTGTGAAAAGCTATTCATCTTATGGCCCCACAGTTAGATTTAGTGTAAAACCTGATATTGCTGGTCCTAGTGGAATAGCAGTTATCTGGATTCCACCTGCAAATTATCAGTCTTCTGCAGAGGGTACATCGTTTTCGTCTCCTCATGTCGCTGGTGCTGCTGCATTATTAGCTGATTATCTAAAGTCTCAAGGAATTAGCGGTAGGAAGAGAGCTGGCGCAATCAGGGCAGCTTTAATGAAAACTGCCAAGCATGTAGGTAGTTATGGTGAACTTAAGGTAGGTGCTGGTTATGTTCAAGTTGATAGCGCTTTTGACTTACTAAAATCTCAAATTGAATCTGGGTCTCTTAAATTGTCTACGGTTTTCCCCAGCGCTATTCCATCTGGTATAACTACTGCTAAAACTTATTTCCCGTTCAAAGAGAAAATCTTTAGAGGCATGAAGCTTGAATTCAATGTGAGTTTGGTGATTTCTTACTCGACACAAGTTACAGTTACTTTAGATAGTGAGTTAAGTAATGTTTTTGATCCGCACTATTTGACTGTCTTCAACGCGACTGCTGGCACAAATATTTGGGAGTTTAACGTAACTGTGAAGGATAATGCACCTTTAGGTAGTCACGAGGGCGTATTGACTTTTAAGGATGAGGATAATAATGTTATAGGTACGATCACTTTCAAATTTGTAGTGGAGGAGCCTAGCATATTCTGGGCTTTTGACATTAAGCATACTGGATGGGTACCAATGGATTTCAGGTGGGGTCAATTCAATGAGTTCTCGATATTATTAGAATCACTAGGAGTTGCGATAGAGCATATTTATCCATCACAAGTAATTAATGAGAACCTGCTAAGTCGATATGACGTCTTATTCGCACCAGATACAGCTTCATACTACGCTAAGTATGATGTTAGCAATGGAGAATATTTAGGTCCAGCGTTAATACCATTTAGTGATGACGAAATAAGCAACATAACAGCTTGGGTTAAGAGTGGAGGAACATTTATCTTCAATGCTATGAATCTAAGTACTGTAGAATCTAGAAATGATCCAGTTAATATCAATAATCTAGCTAGGCAATTCGGTTTTGAGTTTGGAGAAGTTGTTTATGCCGAAGATCAACCAGCACCAATAGAAATGATACCAAATCACATACTTACGATGGGAGTTGATACCATACCTTTCTACGGTACTGAAATAAAAGTATTATCAAGTGAAGTTGTTACATTAGCGAAATACGAGAATTACCCAGTGGTAGTAGCTAGGTTCTATCTCAGTGATACTGGCACTGGAATGGTTCTTGGTTTAGGAACAAATTTCGTTTTTGATAACTGGGCTATGACTGGTGGGTACACGGGGGTTGCTTATGTTAGTGTATGGAATTTCACTAGGAATATTGTAGAGTTTGCTAAGAATAGTAGGGATCTAAGACTAGTGCTTCCAGATCAGATTAATGGTCAGGTATATGATCTAGATTTCTATTCACCATATGCGATTAACTATACAATTGTGAAGGATTCTGAGGGAGAACTAAAGTTAATGCCTAAGAAAGTAGGTGATAATCATTATTCAATAAAATATGCTCCTAGAACCACTGGAAATCAGTTATTTGAGGCACAATTATTCGAAGAATTTGCAACTGATAATGAGGTTGAGTATTATTACTTAACAGTAACAAAGGTGTTCAAAGCCAATGCGGCATATAACGATCAAACCAATCCAGAAATAACAGTAGTTAGCGTTACTCCATCATCACCAAGCGAGTTCGATTCAATCAAATTAGCTATCAATGTTTCTGATGACACTTGGGTAACTAAAGTGGAAATCAATTATAAAGGTAGGACATATAACGCGGAGTACAACATGGAGGATGGACTATGGTATGTAGAGTTACCATCAGCTGGAATCGGTAGTTTCTCTATCAACGCAAAGATAATAGCGCATGATGCATTTGGCAATATTGGAGAGCTTAATTATAACATTAGTTTAACCCCAATATACACTGTAAGCATAATCGGTGTAATAGCTGTAATAGCTATAATCGGCGTAGTAGTAAAAATCAAGAGAAAGTAAATCTCTATTTTTATTTTTTTAGAAATGACTTTTTAATGTTTTTAGGAAGAATTTTTTGGCTACAAATTTATATCTACTAAAGCATATTCTAAAACCATAATTACATAAAATTTTTTAAACATATATCTCAGACATAGATGAGAAATGAAAACTGGTGAATATTAATGAGTTCAGAGAATGTTCTTGAAGTCAAGAATCTTCGCGTTCACTACACTACAGCACGAGGAGATGTTCAAGCAGTTAGAGATGTTAGCTTCTACCTAAAGAGGGGGGAAACACTTGGTCTAGCTGGGGAAAGTGGTTGCGGAAAGTCTACTTTAGGGTACTCTCTCATGAGATTATTACCGGCGAACGCAAAAGTTGTTTCAGGAGATATATTATTGGAAGGAGAAAATATCGTTGATATGGATGAAGTTATGCTGAGAAAAATAAGGTGGAAGAAAATCTCAATGATTTTTCAGGGAGCTATGAATGCCCTTAACCCAGTATTTACTGTGGGGGATCAAATAGCTGAAGTTTTAACGCTTCATGAAGGAATGACTAAAAGGGAAGCTTATGAGGTTGTGAGAGAATTATTTATTCAAGTTGGACTTGATCCATCAAGAATAAAAGATTATCCTCACCAGCTAAGCGGAGGGATGAAGCAAAGGGTTGTCATAGCTATGGCTCTAGCTCTGAATCCAAGTGTAGTTATTGCTGATGAGCCAACAACAGCGCTTGATGTAACTATTCAAGCTCAAATACAAGATCTAATGAAGAGATTACAGAGAAGGTATGGTTTATCAATGATCTACATAACGCATGATCTAGCAGTTCTAGCGGAGGTATCCCATAGAGTAATGATAATGTATGCTGGGCAAATAATGGAGGTAGGTGATGTAGTCAAGATCTATAAGAGGCCTGTTCATCCATACACAAAGGGATTGATAGCCTCTGTGCCTACAATTCAAAAAGTTAAAGAGAAAAGACTGATCTCCATCCCTGGAGCTCCTCCAGACCTGGTTAATCCTCCTTCTGGATGTCCATTTAGGCTAAGATGCCCGTTTGCTAAGGATATCTGTAAAGAGAAGGAGCCGCCATATGTTGAAGTTGATGGTGTTCTAGTTAAGTGTCACTTCGCTAGAGATCTTGTTGATGTATCTCCTGATGAAGCATGGGAAGCTGTTTTTGAGAAATATGAGTATGAAACGGTGTAATTTCCCAAAAAATTCGGTGAGTGTTTATGGCAGAAGAGTATTTGGAGGCTAAGATAAGGATTGGTAAATTAGTTACTACTAGAATAGGCCTCGTATACTTGATCTTTAGTGTGATTATGATAGTATCACTTTTCCTTCCATGGGTGCACTTGTATCTTTACATAATACCTACAAGGGTGACAGATGCTTATTATGGCGAATATGGGGTCTCAATGAATGGCTTAGGCTTCGGTAGTTTTGTTGATAGATTATACTACATTATAGATCAAGGTAACACTAGGGCTATAGAGAATACACATGTTAACATATTCAGCTCTGCTATTTTTGGACTAGGAGTATTAACTCTAATTGGCTCGATATTAGGTATCTTGGTTTTCATGAATCAATCAAATTTGTTACCTCCAAGCTTAGCTAAATTATTTACAAGTAGTCCAAAGAAAGAGAAGCTAATGAGTCTCCTTGGTCCAGCTCTAACTCTACTATCAACATTACTAGTAGGTATATTATACAACTATCTCAACATACCTATTCTGCATGCTTCTAATATTGGGGAACTGAAAGTAGTTATACTAAAGTACAGTAAATCACTAGAAACACTGTATGTCGGAAGGTTAATAGTGGATGCTCATTTCTCAATAGGCATAGGAGCTTCTCTAGGCTTTATAATTTCACTCCTATGGCTCATCTACTCTATTGATCAATTCTTCTTCAAAAGAGTATTAAACCTAAGGATTACTTGGAGAATAAGACTATCAATGTTCACACTAATAGCTATCGCAACACTATATCCATGGGCTGGCGCTGTAACAACAACGCGTTGGAATTATTGGTTAGGTATATCTACACCAAATGGATTATTCCTATTTGTTCTAGCGATAATGGGCATATTTATTATATTGTTTGCTTCACAAAAATTGCCATCTGGTATACTGATGAGAGAGGAAGAATTCATATCACTTGCACTATCCCCCGAAGAGTTAGCGAGAAGAGCTAAATTACTACCCATCTATATGAAAATAACAAAAAGATTTGCTTTAATTGTGTTAATATTATGGTTCGTAATGCTATGGCTATTTATCTCTGTTATAAGAGGAGTTTTCGCGGTCGAATATACAAAATTGGTGAAAGAAGCAGTAGGAATTCTATGGACAGAGCTACCGACTTGGCTAATATTAGTCGGATCAATAATTGGTATTGGTTCTCACGCTATGATTGAATAGAGCGTGATGGTGCTTATTAATGAGCCTGACTGAAGCAGAGATAACCTATAAGAAGGCAGGATTACTCCTACCAATATTTGTATTTATGTTAGGTGTGTTTCTAGCTTGGTTTTTCTATAACTCAATCCCACAACTAGCTATTTTCGGGATAATATTAATATTTTCGTCAACATTATCCCTATTCGTAGTTTTAGCAAAGGTCATGGGAGCTAGAGTCATTATTGAGCAAGCCAAAACAAGAGAAAAAGAAAGGAAAATAAAACAAATATTAAAGGAAATAGAGGAAAGGGAAGTGAATGAGTGAGTTGAATTTATAACTTTATATTTTATTTAATTTTGATATGTATAATTAATATGATTAAGGTGGATTGTAAATGGCTACAAACGAAACCCTGATAAAGGTAAATAACCTCAGAAAATGGTTCCCCGTTAAGAGATCTATCGCTGATGTAATTAAAAGGAGACCTAGACTATGGGTAAGAGCTGTAGACGGAATATCATTTGATATTAAAAAGAGAGAAATATTCGGACTAGTAGGGGAAAGCGGTAGTGGTAAAACAACAACAGGTAAACTACTTATTAGGTTGCTTGATCCAGATACAGGAAGTGTACTAATTAATGAGAATGGAAACACAGTTAATCTAGCTACACTGCATCCAAAGGAACTGAAACCTTGGCGAAAGAAGCTACAGATCATTTACCAGGATCCATATGGTTCATTGAACCCTAGGATGACTGTTAAGGAATTATTAAGTGAGCCTCTACGCTTCCTTGAGCCAGATCTAACGGAAGAAGAGAGAACAGAGAGAGTAATTAGAGCTCTTAAGAGAGTCAGGTTAACGCCTGTCGAGGAGTTCATCGTGAAGTATCCACACCAATTGAGTGGAGGTCAGAGACAGAGAGTTGCGGTAGCTAGGGCTATTATCGTTGAACCAGAATTTATCGTCGCTGATGAGCCAGTATCAATGATCGACGTATCGATGAGGGCGGGAATACTACACTTATTATTGAGAATGCGAGATGAATTGGGATTAACGATCCTCTATATAACTCACGACCTATCAACTGCTGGTTATCTTACTGATAGGATCGCTGTAATGTATCTAGGAAAAATAATGGAGATTGGGCCTGCGGAGAAGGTCTTAACCGATCCATTACATCCCTATTCACAAGCATTAATATCTGCGGTTCCTATACCCGATCCAACCGTTAAAAAGGAGAGGATTTTACTTAAGGGGGAGATTCCATCGCCCATATTTATACCAGCTGGATGTAGATTCTGGCCTAGATGTCCTAAAGCTTTTGATAGATGTAGAAGAGAGGAGCCAAAACTAAAGGAAGTTGAACCAAATAGATGGGTTGCTTGTCACCTATATGATTAAAATAAGTAAAGTTTCTTAGTATTTTATTTCAACCTAATAACAAACAATTTTATAGCATTCTATCCAAATGATTTTGGTAATGATTAACTAGTGGTGCTTTTTCAATGGAAATTAAACCAAGGCTAATAATAGGCTTACTATTAGGGTTAATTTCATTTGCAATACTAGTTTTCGTACAGATTATTGCTCCTATACCATATTTTGATGTACTTTCTTCATTTCTACCACCAGTAATCGCTGGCGTGTTTAGTGACGATAACTCTTGGTTTTGGTCTGGATTCTTAACAGTTTTTATATCGATAGTTTTTATGGGTTATTTATCAGCTTCAATGATGACTGCATCATTATTCCTATATTTCGAATATCCAGCAACATGGCTTTTCGGTGTAATTATGTTACCTATAATCGGTGTCTTGGCGGCGGTTATTGGAGGCGTTCTAGGGTTCCTAGGGAGAATGATAGGTGAATTGTTAGGTGTGAGATAGATTTAATAATAATTTATCTATAAAGAGAATAGAAATATTTCATGCTGGTGTTCACCAGGTGAGATACTTTTGAAAGAATTTTTAGACTTAACTAAAAGACTAACGAATAGAGGAGTAGCTTATGCAATAATTTCGTTGATTGTTGAGCGTGGGGACATAATAATTGTAACGCCGAGCGAGGATGATAAAGAGTTATTATCAATTCTACTCGAAGATATAAAAAATAATTTTGATTTGCGAATATCACCGACCTCAGAACTCAAACTAGCTAATTTTGAGGTAATAACTATAGATGAGTATCTCAAAAACTGGAAGCGGTATGCTGGAAAAAGGCTCATCTTTATTCTTGAAGACAAGAATCTGATATCTCCGCCATTGGATCACTTAGAAAGAATAGTTGAAGAAACACTTGTATCTAGATCGAGGGATCCGATCAGACGACTTGCAGTTAGAATTAGTGATATTTTGATACCTTTGGATGTTGCTAGAGACTATTATGAGCAATATAAGGAGGGTAAGATTGATGAGAAGAAGTTAATTTCATTGATGCAAAGCCGATTTCCAAGCAAGGATGATGCGCAATTTGCACTTGAGCTTCTTAAGACATTTTATAAGTAAGATGTAGATAAAGTAGGTATTGTAGTAAAAACACAAACTTTTTTCTTAAGATTTAAAGACATATATATTCATGGCAACTAAATATCCCGACAAAATGAAATTAATAGGCGATAAGGTAAAGGAGCTTCTAAGAAATTATCTTTTAAGTCTACGTAATTCAGATATCTTTAATGAAGTAGTTGATCTTTATGAAAAACTACCTGTAGGTGTTAGGATAATAGAGTATGATAAGGGGTCATTTATATTACCATTAGAGGTACCTAAGGAATATCCATTAGGATTAAGATTAGTTAGTGCTAGAGATGCAAGAATGTTTTTAGAGAAAAGCATGATTGCTATTGGGTCTTTTGATTCTAGTTATTATACCCTTGGCTCACATCTAATGTCCACGCTAGGTATATTTACAGTGGCATCTTGGTTCTTCAACTATGGGACTAAAGGATTTGGGAACTTTATTAGAGTGTTTGGAGACATAGATATTGGTGATAACATCGATTTACAAATAGAGATAAAGAAATATGAGAATGAGATAATTAGAGAGATGATAAATAAGCTAGAGGGCGATTACAAGATAATGCTCTTTGACGAATCATTTAATTGCGCGTACACGTTATCTTGGGCTTATAATAAAAGAGAGGAAATGGTTAAGAATATCATTGAGAATATAGAAATCTGCATGAGAAATGATGTAATTCCGGTTGCTGTCTTTTATACACGTAGTAAGGATTTGTTAAGAGGCATTAGTATTCATTATGGAAAGAATCTAGATTCAACCATAAGTATGACAGATTCAACATTTTTTAAGAGGTATTTCAGAAATAATTATGCTAGATCATCATTATTTAGGGTATATTCTCAAGCGCTTAAAAGAAAAAATATAGATTTAGTAGCTTTTTACGTTAAAGTAAATGGTGGTGTTATTAGAATAGAGTTTCCAAGCAAGTTTAAAGCATTAATAGATATCATCCATAGAGCAGTAGTATCTCAAATCGTACTTGGAAATGGATTTCCCTTAGCTATGGAAAGGGCACATGAGTTAGCAGTAATAAAAAAAGAGCATAGAGATGTAATTGAGTATATCATAGCAAAATATTTGGGGAAACCAGGAATAGAATATATTTTATCTAGAAAGGAATTATCTAAGAGGCGACCTATATCATGAATAACTGGATGATTTATCTAGGAGATCATGATAAAGCAATAGGTGAAGTAGCTGGTATAGAATCCGAAATCATTAATATTCATATATACCCAGAACATTTTGATAAAGTGAGCTTTGGATCAATATTAATCGTTAATTCTCTGAATATCAAACCAATTGGAATAGTTGTTAAGTTAGCTCATTTATCGAAATATCCTACTTTTACTCCAATCAGAATGACTAGGGATGAGATAGAGAAGACCTATCCAGATCTGGATCTATATCATTTATTCGTATCATCAATTATCTATACAAGCCATATTGACTCATATAATAAAGTGATGCATTTTAGATCTAATGCACCAAGGCTCCATGACTTAGTTTACCTAATTAATAATGAGGAACTACTAGAAAGATTTTTCAAGCCAGAGGGCGAATGGGATTTTAATTTTCTGGGCTATTTCTTTAATCATGGAGGTAATATCTTTGTTTTTAGAGATTTTCTTTATAGGCATAAGGATTTCTTCATTAAGAGATTAGATGAAAAAGAGAAGATAATTGATTCTTTGATTGCTGTTATAAAGAAATATAAGGTCGATATGGTTAATGACGTGCTGGTTCAACTAACGGATGTTTTAGGTTGGTGAGAATTAATGAAAATAGGGAAGGTTGTTGGTGGCAGTATTGATGAGGGTGTTAAGATTCTCCTTTATCCTAACACAGTAATTGAAGATTACTCCATAGGATCCCTAATTGTTATCGAAGGAAAAAAGCACATATACCTAGGACTCATAACTAATTCTGGTTTAGCAGTAAGTCAATCAATGTCACAATACATTATAAATAGAGATATCTCAGGTTCCGTAAAAGATATACTAACTAAAGAGATGAGCGGAACTTTATGGACTCAATGGCTCGAAGCAGCATTACTAGCACAAACTGATGGTAAAAAAGCATACATCTCGGACACAATGCCTAACTTTTCTTCAATTGTTCGGGAATTAAGTAAAGATGAAGTAAAATTCTTTTTTGGTGTAGAGAACCAGATCGATACGTGGCACATAGGTGTTCCTAAAACATCCAAAGTAATTGACATAGAGATACCTATCAGCATTAAAAACCTCATAAACCTTAGTTTTGGGATATTCGGTAAATCGGGATCGGGAAAAACATTCCTAGGAAACCTCATCGCGGGGTACATGATTCTATATGACTTACTAAACAGTAGTGATCAAAGATTAAAACTATTGATATTCGATATGCATAGTGAATATGCTCTTGAATTAAAAGATAATTTAGGTAATCCCATAGAAGATGGTGTAGGTAAGGTCTTTAAGAACTGGGTTAAGAGATATACCCCTGATGAAGAACTAGCGAAAAAAAGAGGGCTAGATCTGCTCAAAATAAATATAACAAAGTTAACTATAAGTGATCTAGAATTAATAGCCCCGATATTTGGGGTCTCCAAAACTTTTATCCAGTACTTAAGAGAGTTTAAGGAAATAATAACTGATGTGATAGGCAGTAACAAGTATTGGATTATTGGCATTCTCTCATTCGAGAAAACATTTAATTTACTCTCGAATAGTACTGAAGGAGTAAAAATATTAGAAGAGTTATCTAAAGCAGGAATTAATGATGCAAGTTCTCTTTTTGAGAAGGTATATAAAAAAATTAGAGCAAGGCTTGGTTCAGGAGCTGAACACGCATATAAATCGCAAATCGCCAAATTATCTCGGTTATTAGATTATCCAATAAAATTTGGAAGAGATATAATAGACGAGATAATTGATAATCTAACTAGATCTGATGGTAACCATATAGTAATAAGCTTAGGTAGATACGAGAAAGAGACTCCCCTTTACATGTTAATAGCTAATTTAATTGCAAGGAGGCTTCGAAATAAAATACTAGAGAAGACACTTGAGGGAAAAGAACCTGAAACAAAGATAGTGATTTTTTTGGAAGAGGCACATAATTTCTTAGGTAAAGATACATACAAGATTTCACCATTTGGTGTAATTGCTAGAGAAATGAGGAAGAAAGGAGTTATTTTATGTGTAATTGATCAAAGGCCAAGTGAGCTAGATGAGGATGTGATTAGTATGCTGTGGACTAATTTTGTTTTATCTCTAACAGATAGAAGAGATATATCAACTGCGTTAATTGGTGCACCGAAGGCGGATTTATTCATTAAGATTATTCCATTACTTAAAACAAGAGAGGTTTTCATTTATGGTCAAGCAATAAATTTTCCAGTTGTAATTAAGATAAAGGATTACTCAAAAGCAGTTTTATTCTTTAAGAAAAAAGTTAATGAAATAATATCTAAGGTAGACAAAGAGGTTGAGGTTTTAAGGCGAGAGGGACTATTATAGATTTTTAAAGTGAGACATTATGCCAGTACTAAAGATAATCCATACATCAGACTTCCATCTTGGAGTATCTTTCAGAAACTTCATTGGCTATGAGGTAGAAGAGACTAGAAGGCAGGATTTCTACGAGAACGTGAAAAAAATTTTCGATGAGGCAATTAAATGGAATGCTGACTTACTAATAATTAGTGGAGACGTATTTCACAGATCTGATCCAGCAAATAGGGATCTAGTATTCATTTCAGGGCAGATAGGTAGAGCAGTTAACAAGGGCATAAATGTAGTAATTATTGCTGGTAATCATGATAAACCGAAGGTTTCAGGCGCGATTAATCCATTGCTTGCCCTTGTTAAAGCCAAGTTACGCAATTTTTACTTTATTCAGAATGTGCCTGATGAACCATTGATAATTGATATAAGTGAGAAGAAAGTAGCGATAGTGCCAATACCATATATTGATCCAAGGGTTATAAGGGGCTTAAACATCAGCTACAGTAAATTTTATCGAAGAATGCTAGATAAATTAAACGATAGCATACCAGATGATGTTGATTTCAAAATACTTATAGGTCATTTAACATTATCTGGAGCTGTAATAAAAGATATTCGTGGCGTTTATTTGAATGAACCTACACTCAGTTTAGATGATATCCGTTATAGAGAATTTGATTATGTCGCCTTAGGGCATGTACATACTCCTCAAAAAATAAAAAAGAACGTATATTATGCAGGGTCAATAGAGAGAATTGATTTTTCTGAAAGAGATGAGAATAAAGGTTTTCTATTAGTTGAGTTATCTAACAATATTAATGTTAAGGAAATTAGATTACACTGCAGAGATATGATAGTGCCAAAGAGAATTAATCTTGTTAATAATACTAAGCCTAAAGACTTTCTAATAGGTTTACTTGATTCCATGAACATTGCTCCAGGATCATTACTCAAACTTATTCTAGAGCTTGATGAGTCTTCATGGAAAGTGCTTGAAAAAAACATGGAGGAGATACGTGATTACTTATTAGGAATCAAGAAAGTCCTAGGCTTTGTAATCCATAAATCTTACCAAGGCGCAACCAATGTTGATTCACTAGAATCTCTTAACGTAAAGCCGTTAAGAAAAATTATCCTAGAATACATCGATTCAATTAATATACGAGAACCAGCTTTAAGGAAGAGGGTTAAAGAGTTGGCAATAGAATTGATAGATGAGGTCGGATTATATTGAGATTAAAGAGATTAAAAATAGAGAATATTGCTACTTATCATGATCAGGAAATAGATTTTGACAAAATAGAATACCCAGTTTTCGTTACAGGGAGAACTGGAGCTGGTAAAACAACATTATTCATCGATGCTATTACAGCAGCATTGTTTGGTAGCGCTTATGGTAGAAAGGACAGAGAGTATGGTAAAATACTTGTCATGAGAGGCAAAAAAACGGGGAAGATAATTCTTGATTTTGAATTAGCTGGTAAATTATATAGAATAGAAAGGATTTTTAGGGAAGGGATGGGGTCTCAAGCGAGATTACTTGAGTTAAGTAATGTTGGTCTAAAGCCGATTTCATCTAGCGTGAAAACAGTAGATGCTAAAATAAAGGAATTAACTGGACTAACTTTTGACATATTAATAAATTCAGCAATGGTTAGACAAGGGGATGTATATAAGTTCCTGAGAGTGTCACCAAGTGAGAGAAGAAACATGCTAGTAGAAGTATTGAAAATAAATCTAGATGTACTAAGGGACATTGCGAAAGAGAAGAGAAAAGCCATAGAGAGTGAAATGAAAACATTGGATGAAAAACTAAAGATCATTAAACGAGATGTGAGCATGAAAATCAGTATAATAAGTGAGATTAACAAAATTCGTATTGAAGAATTACCTAGTTTAGAGAAGGAGTTACGAAAAGTAGAAAAAGAAATGGAAGAAATTAAATCAACTATAGAGGAGAAAACCGAATTACTAAATGGCATTAGTAATGCTCTGGGAAGATTAAAAGCGATTGAGGAACGATGTAATGAAGCATTGAAATCATATGAAGAACTAAAGAGGAGAATAGATGCTGTTGATTCTTTCATAAAGAAATATGGTATAGAGATACTATCAAACTTAAACGAGATTAGAGATATATTGCAGAATTACAAGGTTCTTAAAATCCAGTTAGAGAAACTGTTAAGCGAAATAAAAGAAATTGAAGATAAGTTGCGTGAAAAGAATGAATTAATTGAATTAGAGAACAAAAAGAGCTCATATGAGAAATTACTTAAGTCACTCGAAGAAAAAGAAAATAAACTAAGGGAAATTGAAAAGCGTATAAGTGAGCTAAATTACAGAAAAAGTGAAATAGAGAAACATTTACAAGAATTAAAATTAGCAGAAGCTGTTTGCCCAGTATGTGGA
>Ga0190308_1000273_pt1 | contig 17269 bp, 13 predicted proteins | sample 48700756_MG_FD_165050 | JGI IMG/M metagenome (GOLD analysis project Ga0190308, IMG submission 165050) | Hydrothermal vent sediment bacterial communities from Southern Trench, Guaymas Basin, Mexico - 4870-07-5-6_MG | ecosystem: Environmental > Aquatic > Marine > Hydrothermal vents > Sediment ...
TCATGTATCATCTGGCGCAACTTACGTAATGCACGTTCCTTTATCTGGCGTACACGTTCACGTGATACACCCCATTCCTCGCCTATCTCCTTGAGTGTCTTCGGTGGGTTACCACCTAACCCAAAATATTCGATGACCACCTTCTTTTCGCGTTCCGGTAGATACTTTATTTTCTCCTTTAGTTCCTCGGTGATTATCGCGTTGATAATCTTATCCTCTTCACCTTCGGTACCGAACAGTGTTTCGTTAAGCGGTGTATCACGGTCTTCGTTGAGTGGTGCATCGATTGCGAGATCACGTTGTGCAATCTCGTAGCTTTTGATCACTTCCTTCTCATCAATACCCAGTACCTCTGCTATCTCACGTGGTGTGGGTGGCTTCTGCTTCTTCTGCAGTAGTTCCTTCTCTACATCTTGTACCTTCTTGATGTTACTCTTTTTGGACGAAGGTATACGTACGACGCTACCGGATTCCTTTATCAACTTGAAGATAGCCTGACGTATCCACCATACTGCATATGAGAGGAAGCGCACGTTTTTGTTGAGATCGAAATGTTGAAACGCACGCAGTAACCCCATATTGCCTTCGTTGATCAAGTCTTCGAGTGGCACATCATCCGTATGGTAGAGTTTGGCAAGGCTGACAACGAACTTCAGGTATGAGGATATGAGTTTCTGGAATGCTTCCTTATCGCCAGCTTTCGCCTTCTTGATGAGTTCACGTTCCTCTTCCACAGTAAGTACAGGTATATCTTTTATCTCGGATAGATAAAAATCTACCAGGTTTTTCTTTTTATACACCATTGTTGTACCTCCTTAGTTTATTCAGGTTTAATGGCAATTAAAATATCTTTACCTTGACGTTCAATAACAAACAATATAGGTGTAGTTCTATTTTTATACTCCTGGGCTGCACGTTCATAATCTTCAAGCGATTTGATCTCGATATCACCTATCATCTTGATACGATCACCTTTCTGTATACCAGCCTCATCCGCTGGCGAACCCGGTGACACATCTATCACTGTGACACCAGCTTCTGTAGATTCCACACGCATGCCGAGCCACCCGTAGATTTTCGTTTCACCCTTCTCACGTGGCTCAAGTATCACTTCGGTCTCTATCTCACGTTTATTGCGTATCAGCTTAACCTTTATGGGTTCACCTATAGGGCTGTGTGCAACAATAACGGCAAAGTTGGCAAACGTAACCTTTTTGCCGTTGAACTCTATGATCACATCTTTGGGTTTGATACCGGCTTTGTCGGCAGGTGACCCATCCACTACTTCTACAATGACTACACCTTCTACTTTTTCGAGCCCCAACGCCTGTGCGAGGTCGGCATCCAACTTCTGATATGTGACACCCAACCATGCACGTTGTACCTTGTGATATTTCATGAGATCTTCTACTACACGTTTTACGGTGTTACTGGGTATGGCGAACCCCAACCCTATGTAGTAACGTGTACCAGTAGCTATGGCTACGTTTATACCGACTACTTTACCTTCAATGTTGACGAGCGGTCCACCACTATTGCCGGGGTTGATAGCAGCATCAGTTTGTATGAGATCCCAATACTTGGTATGTCCTATTGGTAACACACGACCTTTAGCACTCACTATACCCATGGTGACAGTCCTTGCATATTGGGGGCCAAGCGGGCTACCGATGGCGATCACCCATTCACCTACTTTGAGTGAATCTGAATCACCCCATTCGATGTATGGGAGTTCGTGTTCTGCCTTCACCTTAAGTAATGCGATATCCGTTACACTGTCGATACCTACGATTTCGACATCCTTGAAGGTTTCCTCTCCCGTGCTTACTACAATATTTTCAGCATGTGCTATCACGTGGTAATTGGTTACCACATAGCCGTCGGATGTGATTATGACACCCGAGCCGAGGCTCTTCAGGCGTTGCTTCCATTCGTACTCAGGGAAGTACTTCTTGAAATACCTGAAAAACGGATCTTCAAACATCTCACTGAATGGACTGGGTATCTCAACCACCCTTTCTGCACTTATGTTAACGACTGCAGGTAACACTTTAGCACAAGCTTCAACAAATGGCCCATGATCGTAGGCATTCAAGATGATGGGTAAAAAAATTCCCACTATTAGGCACCCCCACTTCTTCGATCTCATCAGCACCTCCTTATCATAAAGTTAAGGAAAAAAGGCAATTGTCAACCTATTTTGGGTACTACTCAGCAGCAAGTGCCCGTTGTACGTATTCACGTATATCAGCATTTATGGTATCCGTAAGCGCCATACCGATCCAGTTGAATGCATCTTCGGTCAACCCTGCCCTCCTATATGCATCTTGTTCGGCTTCCTTCCAACGACGCTGTAGACGTTGCCATGCATCCATAACCTCAGGGTGCTCACGTATGAAGGCGGTATCCTGTAGCTGTGACAGCGAGTCAATCTTAAATCTGCGCATGAAGTCACGTATGTAGGTTTGATGGCGTGCGATGGCAAGCTCGAGCGCCTTTGCCGCTTTTATGTATTTATCAGCAAGCTCCTTGGTCACCTTACCATCAGGTGGTGGTGTGAACTTAGTCTGCTCCTGCTTCTTACAGCCAGCTACGATTAGTACAGCTAACCCCAGGATTGCTAACCTTTGCACCATTATTTAACCGTCACCGGTGCTTTATGGATGAGGTTCAACGCTTCCGTAGCTTTACCCATACGTCGATATTTCTCCCGGTTATAGTAGTATTCGCGGTTGAATATGCAGCCAGGGTCGGGACCTTTGAAATCATCAAAATACACATAAGCACGTGCACGACAGCCACCACATACTGCTTGGTAGGGACATTCCGCACAGTGTCCCCATAGGTCGGAACGATCACGTAGGTACTCCATGAATGGACTGTTCCAGATCTCTTCGAACGTTTGTTCACGTAGGTTACCGACAGTGATATACGGCATATACACGCAGGGGGTGACCCTACCATCAGGTTGTACCGAACAATAGGCTCTACCGGCACCACAACCACCCACTATATCAGCGATGACACCCAGCTCTTTGGCTTTCGCATCACCATAATGTGAGAATATAATGGTGTCGGAACCCATCATCTTGCAGTACCTTGCAAGCTGTGGCGCTGTGGTAGCTACCGTATGGTAACCAGCTTCGAGCTCCTCATACATAACACGGAAGGCCTCTTCACGTTCCTCTGGTGTAATGTCCATATCCATGTCGCCACGTCCTACGGGTATGTAATTATAGACGATAACCTTGTAGGCACCGATTTCCTTTTGTAGCTTGAACATCTTCGGTAGCTCATCCTTATTATATTTCGTGAGCGTAAACTGTATAACGGTGGTGATACCCACATCGTTGAGGTTCTTTATACCCTGGACTGCACGTTCCCACATACCGGGTACACCACGGAATTCGTCATGCTTCTTGGGGTCGGCTGCGTCAAGGCTAACCGCTATGTAGCCGAAGCCAATCTCTTTTGCACGTGCAGCATTCTCCTTGTTGGCAAACAATGTACCGTTGGAAGCTATGCTGAGATAGAAGCCTTTCTTTTTGGCCGCCTCGGCGAGCTCCCAAAAGTCAGCCGCCATCAGGGGTTCGCCACCCGAGAAGAATATCGTAGGTACGAGATTTTTATCCAGCTCCTCCAATACATGGTACTTCTCATCAGTCGTTAGCTCATTGGTGGGACCCGACCTTAACACGCCTGCATCTTCGTAACAGTGTTTACATCTGAGGTTACATCTATAGGTGAAGTTCCACACCACCATGATGGGAGCGACAAAGTTCTGTGGTGTCTGTAACCCATATTTACGTAGGGATTTGAGTGAGACCAACAGTATCTTACGAATAGTGGGATTCTGTAGCTCGCGTTTCATACGTTCGTCGTCTGCATTGAAAGCACGTCTTATTATGTCGATAACTTTAAATAGCGGGTAATTACGTAGTTTCTCCCAAGCTGGTGTATGAGTGTTCTGTACGTATGCATCGATAACATGTTCCAACCGCGTACGACCATCTTTCTCTACATGTAAGGCACTATCGATAATTTTGCGGCTGATGGCATTCTCGAGCATCAGCTTCACACGTACAACATCGAACCGCGTCTTCGAAACCACCCATAAACTCATTGAACCCTCCTTGCTATCAAAAATAAGATTTTATTATATGTGTCAACCCATTCAATGATTGACATGCGAGGGATGAGCGTTTATTCTATGATTAGATGTCAGAAGCCAACCCACGCATATATGGTCTGTTTTTTGAGATTGATGACAAATGTTACTTTTATGATGCCAATACAGGACATATTATGGAAGTAGCACCCATTGTGTATAATTTACTACAGGGGGAGGTAACACAGCTTGCTAAATATAATAACGAGGATATAACCAGAGCACGCAATCTTATACGTATGTATCGTGATAAATATGGAGTATTTCAGCAACCGAGATTTAAAACCGTGCTTTACAAACCGCACGAAATACGGAAGGTGTTGAATGAACAGCTTCATATGATGATACTAAACATAACAGAAGATTGCAATCTCAGATGTAGATATTGTACGTTTGGTAAGCATTATCCCTATATTCGGAACCGTGCAAATCGCAGAATGTCGTGGAGGGTTGCGAAGAGGGCGATCGATTTCTTATTTGAGCATTCAGGTGCACAAAATCATTTACATATAAGTTATTACGGAGGTGAGCCACTGCTTACGTTTCAACTTATTAAGGAAGCTACAGAGTATGCAGTATGGAAATGGAGGGGTACGCATAAGAAACTACATTTCGGTATAACTACTAACTTGACCTTATTGACATACGAAATGCTGGAATTCTTTGTCAAACACAATTTTATCCTAACCGTGAGTCTGAATGGTCCTAAGGAGATAAACGATAGAGAACGTGTGACCCCCCAAGGTAAAGGTACTTATGGGTTGGTGATCGATAAGCTTGCGATGATTAAGAACAAATACTCAAAGTATTTTGAGAATAACGTTAACTACTCGGTGGTCTTAACACCACCGTTTGACCTTATAAAGGTGCGTGATTTCTTTAATAACTTTGATTACAGGACAAAAGGTGAATTATTTATAAACCTTGTCGACCAAAATGATACCACGTATTATGCACAGTTTGGCGATGACATCTGGCAGGATTATCACACGCAAGTACAACAGCTGCGTGATGATTTTATCAAGAAGCTGGAAGGCAATGAACCGGTAGACTGGTTCTCTTTGTCTTTCTTCGGCAACCGTTTATATGGGATTCACAAGAGAGAGATTGGGCTAACTGACTACATATACCCCAACGGTGCATGCATACCAGGTGCATCACGTACTTATGTGAGTACACAGGGGATATTGTATCCATGTGAGAAAATTGCAGAGCGGTTGCCGGTGGGTGATGTATGGAATGGATTCGATCTTAATCGTGTCCGTTATATTTACGAGAGGTACGTTGAGATGTGCGAAGCTCTATGCCTTAACTGCGTGGTGAATAGGCTCTGTAGTATGTGCTATGTATCGGTACTGGTACCTAAGGGTAGGCACTATGTGCTGTCAATTAATAGGAAGAAATCGCAATGTGAAAGCATCAGAAAAGGTATAATCGCTGACCTGAAATTCTATATCCAGATATTGAGTAAGGTAGGGGAGAAGTTTGAACGATTAATTCGATAAAGAAGCGAATAATTTTTATCTTATGATAATACGTAGATTATCACGGTTACGACAGATTATTTAAAAAATGTCCATATATATATATCGTCGCAAAAAGATGGGTTGTTAATTTGCATTATATATTACAAAATAATTCTACCAACAAAAAGGAGGTAATGATGGCAGGAGAGGATATAGTAATCATAGGAAACGGTGCAAATATATGCGCGGAACAGCCACCTCAATGTGCGTGCGTATGTTGGTACCTATGTTTTCAAGAGTCTGAAGACATTGCTAAAGACAATACCGAAGACCAAGTTCAGGATGAGCACGATTGCTGATTATCAAAAGCATAACAAGTGGCTATTATTTAAGTGAAGGGGTGTTCACCCCTTCACTTTTTCCTTATGCACGGTATAAGTTGGCAAAGAGGCGAAAAGTTTTATTGGTATGATGCAAATACCAATCATATTCTAAAAATAAGCAAACCGATCTTTTACATTTTGACGAATGATCAAAAGAATATAAGACGACTATCTTTTAAAGAAAAAGAGAGAGCTCATAAAATCATAAGTGAGTTTCGTCGAAAGTATGGGGTGTTTAAACCAACGAGTGTGATTAAGAGGGTTGTCAAGGATTGCAATGCTGTAAAGGAGATGCTAAGCAATTCTATGGGAAGCTTGATATTAAACATTACGAATGATTGTAATATGCGTTGCAAATACTGTACATTCGGAGATAAATATCCTTATGCAAAATCTTACGATAAAAGCAAGATGTCTTTTTATATAATGAAAAAGGGAATGGAATATCTTTTTTCACATGCTAAAAAGTCAGAGAAGGTTTACATCTCTTTTTATGGGGGTGAACCTCTCTTATATTTTGACATTATAAAGAAAGGTATAAAGTATGCTAAAGCTTTGGGGCAAAAGTATAATAAAAGCATAAAATTTAAGATAACCACAAATTTTACCTCAGTGACAAAGGAAATGATGCAATTTTTTATAGAAAATAGAGTTAACCTGACAATAAGCTTGAATGGCCCAAAAGAGATACACGATAGAGAGCGTATATTCAAAAATGGAAGCGGTACATTCGATGTTATTATGCAGAACTTGCGAACTCTTTACCGTCTTTCTTCCGAGTATCTTCACAGTCATGTCACATATGCCATAGTCATAACACCGCCGTTTGAAATACTCACTGTGAGAGATTTCTTCAATTCCTTTCCGTACAAAACACGCAATCTACTAATAATAACCCTCCCCAGTCCTCATGATACTACATATTATAAAAATATGCCTTCGACTATATGGAAAGATTATCAACAGCAACTTGAAAACCTAAAGAGAGAATTTATTGAACAAATACACAAAGGTATGAAACCTGATTGGTTTACTTTCTCATTCTTTAAAGGGATACTTTATAGAATTCACACAAGATTTGTAGGAAAAAGAGATTACATGTATCCAAATGGAGCGGGTATTCCTGGTGCAACCCGTTGTTACTTAAGCACAGATGGTATTTACTACCCTTGTGAGAAAGTATGGGAAAGGCTGCCCATAGGCGATGTAAAACATGGCATTAATAAGCGCCGAGTATGCTATATTTACAGCAGGTTTATCGAGATCTGTGAATCACAATGTCTTGACTGTTGGGCAAATGGGTTATGTTATTTATGCTATAATCGAGCATTAGAATTTAAAAATGGGCGAAATGTTTTGAGTATGGAAAAGAAGGGGCAATACTGTGATGATGTAAAGAATACTTTGAAGAAAGCACTTATATTTTATACAGATATAATGGAAGCTACTGGTGGTAATTTCTTTAATACTTTTAAACTCTCAAGTACAAATGTGAAGGATGAATGTAAGATATAGCCCAATCCTACAAATATGTTTTGTTGCTATCTTAAGTTGTGGCTGTGCGCATATTAGATATCCTATAGAGCGATATAAAGTTATCGCTTATCTGCCACGCATACATAAAGGTATATATCTACCATTGCAATTTCCTCTATATTTCTATCCATTTGATACTACGTATACCAGCTATGTATTTAGTGATGGATCAAGATTATATATACATGCAGGTGATAAGAACCTATACTGGACAGCAGGTGCCAAAGTCATATTAGGTGATACTAACACTGCAGTGGTATTGCGGTCACGTGGCCGTTATTTTTACATTTTTGATATAGACAAAGGTAAATTAACGTATCGTTTACCTATGTACGTTAAGGATGTAAACCTCTGGTCATATGATACACTCATAGTGCTGGGGTTGCATGAAGGTAAGATATTTCATCTTGTACCTCTATACCCTGAACTTGATACCGTAAGGTATAAAGGTGAAGAAATTCACTATCACAGAATTATTAAGAGTTTCGGTGAGTATCCTGAACCGGTAATTCATAGCTTGATGCCTATGCGGTTCGCATTGTCAGATAACCGTGATATATTTGTGCCATCGATAAATGCATATAAAATTTACCATTACAGGGGTGATACGCTTGTAGATACGATAGTACATCCAGATGTTAATCGTATACCACCACCAGAATATCTTGAAGATACAGCACGTGTCATTGTATATAACCTTGGTGCCATAGATGGTATCGCATATTACGATGATAAACTCTTTATATCTGGATACAGACATTCGAGCATGGACTGGAGAACCTGTAAAACTACGTTTTGGGTTGATGTATACGATTTCAAACATAAGAAGTGGAGCAATATCATACGTGATACGCTGCCAACCTATGTGCTGTACAGTGACAAAAAGGGTGTCTATGTATTACACGCAGGACGTGTAGAGAGATGGAGGTAATCATGCACGATATTTTCATCAAATTTTTAACATCAATATCAGATGAGAAGTCACAGGATGACGAAGAGAATAGACAAGATACTAAACCTATGTGTATATGTGCAAACAATATAGACTGCAGTAGAGGGATAAGCGCCTTACAAGCTATGTTAAGCGTAAGCTACCAACATCCTGAGTAGTGATATAGATGTTTAAATGGTTGTTCGCATTCTCACGTTCTTATTTACGTAGTATAGTTTTGGCAACAATTTTAGTCTTCGTAAGTGTAGCAATCGGCTATATATTGCCGTTCATGTCGAGATATATAATAGATGTTGTGTTCGTAAAGCATCTAAAATTGTTGTTGTTTGAGCTCATTGCAGCAGTATGTGTTCTATATTTATTCCGATATTATTGTGACATACATAGTTCATATATGTTGACAAGATTTCATAACATGGTAGGGAGAGATATACAGTTACGGTTGGTGAATAAAGTTTTAAGCACAAAGGTTGATGAATTCCTGAGGCTTGAGAAAGGTGACCTGTTTTCAAGGTTACTTCATGACACCAGTAACTTGCACAGTGTGATGATAGATAGAATAATATTGTTAGTCCGTCATATTGTGACATTGGTGGTAGGTGCATATTTTGTAGCGATGTTAGGATGGCAATTACTGCTGGTGATCGTCCCACTGATGGTATTGGCGTCGATCATTTCGAGAAAGTTTGGTAGAGTCATCGAACGTAAAAGCTATGAAATACAGAAAATAGCAGGTAAAATGTCGAATGCTATGTTGCAACCGTTTCACCTGTTTGTGTTGATAAAATCGTATTTACTACAGGGTTATATAATGCGTAAGTTACGTTCTGAGTTGAACACATATACGTATGAACGTACAAAGTATAGCATGTTGTATAAAATATCGAACGAAAGCTTAGGCTTTATCGAAACCTTAGGCACACTTATGGTGCTACTTATAGGTGGCCTACTGCTCATGAACGGTAAGCTCACGTTAGGCACATTGATCGCTATAAACATCATGACAGGTTATATACTATCGAGCACGGTATCGTTGGCCAACTTTCAGCTGAACATACGTAAAGCACGTGGTAGCTGGATAAGGATTAAAGAGCTGTTAGACCTTCCACATGAGAAACTTACTGGTGAGAAACTAAACCTTAAATCTGCCCCCAACATAGTATTTAGAAATGTGACTTTTAGTTACGACAGCAAACGCCCTATCCTCGAAAACCTATCATTCACCATAAATGCTAATGAAAAGGTTGCTCTGGTAGGGTTAAGTGGTACAGGTAAGACCACAATCGTACGTCTGTTGATGAAATTCTACTCCCCAACCGCAGGTAGAATCTATGTCAATGGTAAGCCGTTGGATAAAATCTCCACAATATGGTGGCGGAAGAACCTCGCTTATATACCACAAGAGGATTACCTAATACCTGGCTCACTCTATGAGAACATACGGGTTGGTAGACTTGATGCCACAGAAGATGAGATTTTGAAAGCTATCGACATGGTTGGACTTAGAAATCTATTGCAGCGTATCCCACTACATGAATATATAAGGAATCCCTCTTCTGTGTTGTCAGGTGGTGAACGTCGTCGTATCTCTATCGCACGTGCATTACTTAAAGGTGCCAACTTTATAATAATGGATGAACCCACGAGTGAACTCGATCCAGTTTTAGAGAAAGAGTTAAGGGAGACAATATTTAATGTTTTTGACCAAAAGACAGTCCTTATAATAGCGCATAGGTTATCGACGGTCATAGAAGCAGATAGGATACTGGTATTTGAACGTCCTGATAAGATTATAAGTGGTACCCATAAGGAGTTATGGGAAAGCTACAATTTTTATCGTAAGTTATGCGAAAACCAATTTATATCAGCTCATGTTCGGCAACCCATAACCCATGGAAAAATGGGTAATCGAATTCAACAACCTTGAAGACATTATTTTGCAGATTAAGGATAGGCTTAGGTCTATGAAAACCGATCGAGGACGCATCGTTTTACTTGTTACTCACTATCCTGTGGATTTTGCATCGAAGCTCAAACAATACATAGATGAGAACTTCTGTCAAATACGATCGGTCAAAGATCTAAGCGAAACTTTTAACTGTTCGTTAGCAAAAATCTATAAAGAGTTTAAGAAACACTATCATATAACACCGGGTAAATACCTGCGAAACCTAAAACGTGAGTATGCATTGATGTTGAGAAAAGAAGGCAAACCTTGGAAATGTATAGCCTATGCCATAGGTTATAAATCGGCACGCTGGCTTTATGGTAGGAATCTTCAACCCAGCAAAGGAGGATAAATGTTGTACATATGTATGATATTGTTAGCATCATACACAGTGGAAGCCAGATACACAAGTGAAGCACTAAATATAGATGGCTTCATAGAAGAAGCATGGTATGCAGCAGATACCGTCAAACATTTCGTACAGAGCTTCCCCTATCCTGATAGTTTTGCCACCGAATCTACGTACGTATTCATACTCTATGATGATGCGAATCTATACATTGCATGTATGTGCTTTTCTGAAGGCACACCTATAGAGGCAAGTTTGTCCAAAACCGAAGATTATATTACGGTGTATATCGATCCGTTCCTGTCGCGCACAAATGCATATAAGTTTGGAGTATATGCAAGTGGCATGAAGGATGATGCAATGCTATTAGATGACGGTAAGCGTATAGATTACACCTGGGATGGTGTCTGGTACGCCAAAACGAAGGTATATCCCACCATGTGGGTGGCAGAAGTAAGGATACCGTTCAAGGCTATACGATATAAAAGAGGGTTAACCGAATGGGGATTAAACATCAACCGTTACATTGTCAACAAAAATGAGAGAATATGGTGGGTACCTATCGATCCAAAGATAGGTGTTAGAGTTTCGGAATTCGGTATATTGGAGAACATAAAACCCAAAGTAAAAGGTTGGCAACTTGAGTTATATCCAATCGGTGTCATGAGAACCGATAGTTATGAAGACACATCCTATATAAAACCTATAGTTGGCTTAAACATGAATTGGAGACTATCTCCTCAAGTCAGTCTATCTCTTACTTACAAGCCTGATTTTGCTGAAATAGAGAGTGACCCGTTTTCACTCAACCTGTCAAGGTTTGAAACCTATTTCCGTGAACGACGACCATTTTTCCTTGAAGGTAAAGATATATTCGACGAACCTCACCGCAGCATACGCGCATTCTATTCACGCAGGATTGGCAGACGTCTCTATGGTGGTGTCGATGTACCCATAATGTTTGGCGGCAAATTAATATGTAAAGAATCGGCATGGAACCTGGGGTTACTCTATGCGTTCACTGAACAGGCTGTTTCACAATACGATCAGGAACCACAAACACATTGGTGCGTCATCCGCTATATACATAAGCTTGGAAGTACATCCGATATCGCATATTGTGGTGCAATCAAGAAACCCACAGCTATAGATGTCAGGTTTAATTATGGATCAAGTTTAATCTACACTCTACGTAGGCGGTACACGTATTTTCGGTCAGAGTTATACCATGCATATCATAAATATGTGGATTCAACAGTAAGTGACGTCGCCTTCATGGCATCGATGGATATGAATTTACCCAATTGGTATTTAAGGGTTTATTTCCGATACGTAGGGGAAGATTTCGATCTATCACCTACTGGACGGTCAGCAGTTGTACCTGGTAGCTTTAACGGTGAATTTACAATAGGGCCATCAAAAATATACCGTACGGGTAAGATTTTCCGTTTACAGGTACTGGATGGCATAATTATCTATAAAGATCCAGGCCTACCCTACAGTATAGGAAATACTGTAATGCTCAATTTAAGCTTCAGACCCTACGGTAGGTTGGCTGCGTACACATTTATGGGTAAAAATTACTATACAGTTTACGTAGATGGTGAATTCAGAGACACATCATATTGGAGCTGGGATGCAGCCATTGTTTACACAAGTAGGGTGGGCCCTCAACTCTCTTATGGAGTATCAGCGTCTTATGTACACAGCTGGGTGTGGGGATTCCAATCGATAGCAGATTATATTGCATTAAGTACGAGTTTCGTGTATGGTGTATCGGATTTTTTGAGCATTTCGGTTGCACCCTACTGCAAAGTATATTGGGTGGACCACAGGCTACACATGATATATGCATATTTGCGACCATCGTTCAATTTGAATTTCACACCCACCTTATCGCTTTCGGTAATATTTGAACTTGCACCCATTTATGAAGAAGGTAGTTATAGTATACCTTCTATAAATGCGGGATACTTTCTCTCATGGGAGATAGCCCCCAAGAGCTGGCTATATGTGGTGACGAACGAGCTATATGAACGTACCGAAAAGGGGATGTTCAACCCGCTCTCCCATGTCTCTGCGATAAAACTCAAGTGGCTATACCTATTCTGACGTTTGTCCTATAAGTTCAAGTGCTAAGCGCAGTTCACTGTTGGGATCAAACTCGTACGTCTTTAACTTATCATACGTAAGTTCATAATGTGGACGCAATATTTTTCCTTTCTCTGTATCATCCGGGAAGAACAGAAACACCATCGAGGAAACACCTACTCTAATTTTTGAATTTGGCAATATAAAACTTAATGTCTCACCAAAACCATTACCTGATTGACATGATGGTACTCCCACCAATATAGCACCTTTTTTATAAAGAGATGCCATCAAATAGTAACCAGAGCTTGCCGTCCGTGCAGATGTAAGTACAAATACATTTTTGGGACAATAATAACCTGAATATTTGCCTGATTTATAGATTTTGCCAAAGTATGCTACATCTACAAGTTGCGACCTTTTATCAACTGCTTTATTGCAATAACCTTTAAATTCTTTGAAATCAACAAAGTCATAATCTGTTTCAGTAAGCTCGAAGGGCCTATTTTTATTTATTTCTGATAATTTTTGCTCTTTATATGTGTCAAAATATAGTTTTGAATACTTCACAATCATGGATGGTACAAAAATTGCCTCCTTACCATAAAGAAAATACATTAAGATATCTGCCAGTAATGAGTTGCCGCCTGTATTCTTTCGTACATCAATTATCAATGTATCGGTCTTCGCTGCCTTCATTTCAGTAAAGAAATTTTTAAAAATATCCGTTACCCACGGTACGATTGCAATAAGCTCTTCTTTGTTTTTAGGTGCAGGTCGTTTAAACTTCTTTTCATATGACTTGGCTATTTTAGGTAGTACAAAATCCATCCATTGCTTGCATGAAGTAAGATTCTCCCGATAAAATATCATCCCATCTATTCGCAAAATTGCTATCCGTTTGTGTTTATCCATAAATCCATAGCCTATGTCTGAGAAATCTACCAATTGTGGCAAATTAACACGTGTTGGTGCCATGATCATCGTATCGTATGTGATGTGTGGCAAAATTTCAACCTCAACTTCCTTCATCACACCTGATGGTAACTCAACGTTAATTCTTACTCTCTGTTTGTGTTCAATTTCAGGCAATAAATTTATCAACTCATGATAATTTTGCAAACAATACGTAAGTGAAACCAATACACTGTATGGGTTCTCACAACCACGCAATGTTGTTTGTCTTTCTAAAAGTGACGACAAATCAACATCTTCTATGGCTAAAAGTTTACTACCTATCAGATGTCGATGCATATCAAAATAGACACCTGATATGTACAAGCAATTATCTACTACATCAAACTTAAATGGTATACCTGCCTTTTGGTCTTTATACAAGGGATATAAAAATGTGTGCGCATCTTTAATTGCTGCTACAAACGGTAGTAGGTATCTATAAAATTTTCTGACACTCATACCAGTTGAAGGCAATTTTAATATCAACTCATGTAATCTACGATGGAAAGCAATTTTGCCACCTTGATTTATATATGGATCAGGATGTACTGTTTCAATCATATTTGCAAGATATCGTATATCTGCAATTAATTCATCCCTTGATAAGAACTTTTCTGCATTCATCATGTGGTAAGTTATTTTTCAGAACCCCTAACTCATTGGTTTCCTTCCCCTCAGCACCTCTGTTAAAATTAAAAATATCATTGTGTATGTCAACATAATTTTGGGCAATGTATGTAATTTTGTATCACTTAATAGACATAGATTGACACGCAGGTATTGGTGCTAATTTAATTTAATGCATGAAACAAACCCATGTTTAAAACTTAGGGGTTGGATTTAGATTTTCCATAAAGGAGGTATGATGCTCACACCATTCAAGAACGAACCATTTACCGATTTTACACTCCCCGACAACAGATCGCGTATGGAGGAGACACTCTCACGTGTAGAGGCTGAACTTGGTCGCACGTATCCATTGATAATAGGGGGTGAAAGGGTATCGACAGCTCAAACCTTCGTCTCGATAAACCCATCCGATAAGGATCAAGTGGTGGCAACATTCTCCAAAGCAGGGGTTGATGAAGCCAACCGCGCCATAGAGGTTGCGTATCAGAGGTTCACCTACTGGAGCCGTGTACCACCTGATGAACGTGCCAACATACTGTTACGTGCTGCCAACATAATGCGTAAGAGAAGGTTTGAACTCACTGCATGGATGGTGTTCGAAGTAGGCAAAAACTGGCTCGAAGCAGATGCCGATGTCGCCGAAGCTATCGACTATTGTGAGTTCTACGCACGTGAGATGTTACGCTATGCAGAGGGTCAACCGCTTACCGAATTGCCGGGTGAACACAACACATATGTCTATCTACCATTGGGTGTGGTAGCTGTCATCCCACCATGGAACTTCCCATTAGCTATACTTGTGGGTATGACGACAGCTGCATTGGTGACCGGTAACACGGTGGTGTTGAAACCCGCAAGCGATTCACCCACTATCGGGTATAAGTTTGTTGAGATCATGGAGGAAGCCGGCCTACCGCCAGGTATACTCAACTACATACCGGGGTCGGGTGGTGAAATTGGTGACTTTATTGTGTCACATCCCAAAACCCGTATGATAGCATTCACGGGGTCGAAAGCTGTCGGCTTACGTATCAACGAACTTGCCGCCAAACCGCAGAAGGGTCAAAAATGGATCAAACGTGTCATCGCCGAGATGGGTGGTAAAGATGCCATCATCATGGATGATGAGTTCCCTGATTGGGACTATGCCATCGACCAGATAATCGTCTCCGCATATGGGTATCAGGGGCAGAAATGTTCAGCAGCTTCAAGATTGATAGTGGTGGACTCAATCTACGATAAGTTTATCGATACGCTTGTCGATAAGGTCAAAACCATAGATATAGGGCCGGCCAAAGAGAATCACTTCATGGGTCCCGTGATAAACGAGCGTGCGGAACGCTCAATCCTCGAGTATATTGAGATAGGTAAAACCGAGGGCAAGCTACTCACAGGTGGCAAAAAGGCACCCGGTAACGGTTATTACATTGAGCCGACGGTATTCTCAGATGTCGATCCCTACGCAAGGATTGCACAGGAAGAGATATTCGGGCCTGTTCTATCCGTGATACGTGCTAAAGACTATGATCACGCCATTGAGATTGCCAACTCCACAGAGTATGGGTTAACGGGTGCCGTATTTACGCTCAACCCCGATAAGATACACAAAGCTAAACAGGAGTTCTTCGTCGGTAACCTCTACATTAACCGCAAATGTACAGGCGCATTGGTGGGGTCACAACCGTTTGGTGGGTTCAACATGTCAGGTACGGATTCAAAAGCTGGCGGCAGAGACTACCTGCTGCTATTCTTGCAGGCGAAAACTATTTCACATAGGTATTGAGGTGACTTTACTTGCGGTATTACTGGTATTCGAGGAACCGCTCATCAGTTGCCACAAACCACTGTACTGGCAACAGCTTGAATTCATAGCCACTGCACATGGTGTAAGCCTGCCAGCCCTATATCCTTTGGAGCCACAAGAAGTGCGTTCAATACTTGCGCATCTCGTACCAACTGGTAGCTATGAACAATCCCTCTACCAGAAGCTTAGGCTGGTACGTCACAGTCTGCTTGCAGTGAACCCATTTGGTATGATACATCGGTTTGGCCACGATTACGTAGGTATAGCGGGGGTAGACTTTGATCTATTCCTCAACCTCGGTAGTTTACAGTTTCGATATAAAGTGGGATTATACTCACGTTGGGATAAAACAGCCAACCGCCCGATATATAGTCCATTGATTGAACCTCACTATCCACGTCACCGTAAACACGAACCGATAGTCGGGTACTCCAACGTAATCGAGGTAGAGGATTTCGAGGGTTGGGTAAACCTCTCTTTCCAGAAGCTATCCATAAAGATAGGTCGCATACCGGTACGTTATGGTCCCATGCACCATACAGCTGTGGCACTCTCCGCATATTCGTTACCGTTCAATTACATCTATCACATAAAGTTTGCACATAAATGGTTACGATTATTTGCAGGGTTAGGGTTTAGTAGTGACGTGGAGAGCGATTCACTTGGCCAGCGTACTCGTAGGTTGCAGGGGTTAGCTACACAAAAGGTTGACATATTTGTTGCACGCAACTTTAGGGTGGGTGTGTTCGAGACGGTGCTGTTCGATCCCCCTGAATGGCCACGCCTCTTCAACCCCGTACAGATATACTATGTAGCACAACGCAGACAACGTGTTGGCGGTAGGGACAATTTGGTTGGTGGTATCGACTGTGAGTGGTTACCCTCTCCAGGTATCAAGCTATACGGTGAGCTTATCGACGATGATATTGTGGTGTTCAAAACCTCAGGCCAACCCAGCAAGTACGCATATGCGGTGGGCTTCTAT
>Ga0190308_1000274_pt1 | contig 17250 bp, 15 predicted proteins | sample 48700756_MG_FD_165050 | JGI IMG/M metagenome (GOLD analysis project Ga0190308, IMG submission 165050) | Hydrothermal vent sediment bacterial communities from Southern Trench, Guaymas Basin, Mexico - 4870-07-5-6_MG | ecosystem: Environmental > Aquatic > Marine > Hydrothermal vents > Sediment ...
GGCTATCGGTATACCGCTTCCAACGATCGCCGTGGCCATCGGGATATTGTGCTCAACGCTTAGGGCTGAATGCATGCTCCCACTCAACCCCCTGCATGTTCCCGTGATCTTCCCGAAGAGCTCGGCCATCAAAGCCTTCATCGAGACTCCTCTAGCGATCGCGTGGCCATGACCCCTATAGGTCGTGACTATAACGTCATCCTCCCTAAGAGCTCCTATAACTCCGGCCGCAACTGCTTCCTCGCCGAGATAGAGGTGGGCAGGCCCTATAAGCTTACCCTCCACCAAGAATAATCTCTCAACCATCTCCTCAAATCTCCTAGCCTCAAGCATCTTCCTAAGCATCCATCTAAGCTTCTCATCGGTTAACCCGAGCTCGTGATACCTATCAGTAGGCACTTCCTTGACGACCTCGATTAATCGATTCATGGCGATAATAATCACAAGGGGGGATTATAATAACTTATTCCCCACTAAGTCACCTCACCATCACATGCCCACTTTCCGAGATGATTCATCATCTCCAGATTTGCCGGGATTTTTATATGCACGCCGAATACTAAAGATTATGAGTATTCTTTATGAAGATTCAAAGAAGGATTATCGCATCGACCTCAAGGAGCTTCTAAGCCAATCGATTAAATGGGTCTTAGGATTCCAATTTAACAACCTCTTAGCTAGTGAGATGTCGGCCAAGCTGAACCTTATCTCTCCCCTCCTCTCAGGTTCATGAATGATCTTGACCCCGGTCTCTTCGGCCACGATCTTAGCTAAATCTCTCACCCTGATGGGCTTACCTGAACCTACATTAAGAATCTCTCCGGATGCTCTCTTGCTTAAGGCAGCCTTGATTAAGGCGTCCACTACATCCCCGACGTAGATGAAGTCCCTGATCGCCTCACCATCTCCGTAGATTATCAGGGGCTCTCCCTTTCTCGCTCTCTCCAAGAATATCTTGACGACGCCGCTTCTCGCCCTCTCACCAAAGACGTTGAAAATCCTGAGGACAACGATCTCGACTCCATATTTCCTATAATATCTCATGCAGAGTCTCTCGCCTTCAAGCTTAGTTACCCCATAGAAGCTTAGTGGATTGGGCTTGAGATCCTCTCTGGCAGCTCTATCCAATTCTCCATAAACTGCGGCGCTACTCGTGAAAATCAATTTGGCGTCGAGTTCTCTCGCAATCCTCAGGACATTCTCTGTCCCCAAGACGTTTACGCTCCAATACTCATTCCTCCTAACTTCAGACTCAATGACATCCGTCAGGGCCGCTAGATGGAAGACCGTATCGACATTGCGAACATGTCTCTTCATAGTCTTAAGGTCTCTGACATCAACTCTCCTAAGCTCTGCCTCTGGTGGAAGGTTTCTCAGAGTCTCTAAGGATGCGTGTTCGAAGTTATCGAAAATAATCACGTCCCAGCCCCACTTGATGAGTCTCTCAACGAGGTGACCTCCAATAAAGCCCGCCCCACCGGTGACCAGCGCCTTCATCGAAGATTGGTTAGGGAATCTAAGTTTTAAACAAACCGTTACGACTCGGTATATTTGAACTAGGCGGCGGAACTACAGAACACTTTAACCCCATCTAGTCCATCGGAGACTCTGGAGGCTCGAGGAAACTGAAGACATCTCGTGCTGGTGAAAGGGTTTATGAACAGCAGATGTATAGACTGTTCGAAAGCATGCCGATGAAAAACTTTAGATCTTCAGTATCTGCTGATGCGGCCGATCGAGGAATAGGTTAATAAGGGTCGCCCAATCATTAAGTCTAGCCTTGGGCGGTAAAAATCTTCTCCTAGGAATAGATCTCGGAACCACCTTGATAAAGGCGATAGTGTTTAACGAGGAGGGTGAACAGGTAGCTTCAAGTAGTCAAGAGGTGTCCGTAGAATATCCGAAGCCAGGCTGGGCTGAGCAGGATCCTGAGGCTCTATGGGATATAACTTGTAAGGTTGTGCGGGAATGCTTAATGAGGAATAGGATAGATCCAGCCAACATCTTAGGAATATCTCTCACAGGCCAGATGCACGGCTCATTCCTAATCGATCGAGACGGAAAGCCTGCAAGGACGAGGGCGATAATCTGGCTGGACACAAGGAGCCAGGAAATCCTTGAGGAGTACTATAGGACGGGTCTTGCAGATAGAATATACGATATTTCTGGTTGGCGGCTGATAACCAGTATGCAAGTGATGCATCTAAGTTGGCTTCTAAGGAAAGAACCTGAGACTATTAAAAGGGCGAGGTGCCTCATGGCGTGTAAGGATTATATAAGATACAAGCTTACCGGAGAACCATACATGGACCTAACCGACGCATCGGTGACGGGTTTAATGGATATCTCGAAGGGTGAATGGTCGAGCGAACTAGTAAGCGAGCTAGGCATACCTGCAGAAATCCTACCGGAGATAAAGAAATCATGGGAATATGCTGGAGAGGTTACCGAGGAGGCCGCTAGGAGAACTGGACTTAAACCCGGGACACCAGTCGCAGCAGGAGCAGGAGATATATGCTCAACCGCCCTTGGAGCAGGGGTTGTTAAGCCGGGTCAACTATGCGCCATAATAGGAACTGCAGGGATATATGAACTTGCGATTGATAAGCCTCTTAAGGATCCTGAAAGAAAGTATTCCGTGGCCTTCCACGCAATCCCGAACTCATGGCTCCTCGAAGCCGTCCAGATGACGGCGGGAGCGGCTCTCCGATGGTTTAGGGATGAGTTCTGTGAAGCCGAGAAAATTGAGGCGAAAAGAAGAGGTGTTAGTGCCTATGCTCTAATGGATGAGGAGGCGGGGGAAAGCTCGATAGGCGCAAATGGCGTAATTTTCCACCCCTTCCTGCAGGGCGAGCGATCGCCTTTCGTTAAGCCTTCCGCCAGAGGCGTATTCTATGGCTTAGGTCTCTGGACGAAGAGAGCAGATCTGATCAGAGCGGTCCTAGAAGGAGTTGCTTACGCCGCTAAGGATAATATAGACCTCTTCAGGGAGAGAGGAATTGGGATCCGGGAGGTTAGGATAACTGGAGGTGGGGCGGCCTCAGAGATATGGTGTAGCATAATGTCCGACGTCCTAAACCTCAAGATAGCAGTTCCAGCGGTTAAGGAGTGTGGGGCTCTTGGATCAGCCATAGAGGCGAGCATAGTGGCGGGGATAAATGAGGATCCGGCTGACGCGGCAAAGAGAATGGTTAAGATTGAGAAGATATTCACTCCGAATCCGCATAACGTTGAGAAATATCGAAAGCTGTTCCAGCTCTATAAGAAGCTTTACGAGCTGCTATGGAACTACTATGATGATTCATGGAGGATCCAGTCCAGCCTATAAACTTTATAACTAGTCCTCAAGATTAGACAATAAGTGGGGGTGGCAAAGAACTTGCTTAAGATCTTGATAGTCGGAGATAGATTCATGAAGACATCCATAGCTAGGAGCTATGCGGCCGAGGTATTAGCCGAGTTCAATCCCGAAATTGAGACCCTAGAATGGGAGTTTAAAGGATATCAGAAGGGTAGGCTAATGGGGGTTAAGCGGGAGCTGAAAGAATTCACCGGAACCCCTGAGGATTTAATCAAACACATGAAGGACGTGGAGGTTCTGATAGTCCATTTAGCCCCGATAACTAAGGAGGTGATGGAGGCAAGCGGCAAGCTCAAAGTAGTGGGATGCATGAGAGGAGGTCCTGTCAACGTCGATGTTGACGCGGCGACCATGCTTGGTATACCTGTTTTAAGAGCCCCTGGGAGGAACGCGGAGGCCGTTGCAGACTATACGATAGGTCTGATAATAGCTCACGTGAGGAATATAGTCAGGTCTTGCATGCTGCTGAGGAGAGGAATATGGCGGGATGAATTTTACTTTTATGAGGAATGCGGCTTTGAGCTAGAGGATAAGGTGCTTGGAATAGTCGGGTTCGGCAGAGTTGGCAGGGAAGTAGCTAAGCGGGCCAAAGCTCTCCGAATGAGGATATTGGCTTACGATCCATACGTTAGCCTAGACTTGATGAGATCGTTGGGAGCCGAGCCAACCACGCTGGAGAAGCTTTTGAAAGAATCAGATGTGGTAACCCTCCACGTAAGGCTCACCGATGAAACCCGTCATATGATCGGCGAGAAGGAGCTCAAGCTCATGAAACCCACAGCAATACTCGTTAATACCTCTAGAGGAGAGATTGTTGACGAAAAAGCGTTGATAAAGGCGTTGAGCGAGGGTTGGATAGCCGGGGCAGCGTTAGACGTATTTGAGGAGGAGCCTCTTCCACCTGATCACCCATTCTTGAAGATGGATAACGTAACTATAACACCCCACATAGCAGGCGCATCCAAGGAAGTTGTTAAGAGATCAGTTATCATGGTAGCGGAAGATGTTAGAAGGTTACTTAAGGGCGAAAAGCCACTTTATTGCGTGAATCCAGAAGTATTAAAAAAGAAAGTTGAGTAGGGTAGTAGATGGATAGGTTATCGCCTGTTGAGCTCTCAATGTAAACTCAAAGTTTTTAACCGCTTCTCAGTCCCTCTCGAGGCGTTTGGAGCTACAGGAACTCTGAGAAGCACTCTGAAACTCAGCGGCGTCGAATTTCTCAAGATAGCTCTCCACGATACATCGGTCTTAAAGCTTCTGTTCCCCTTAGTATTCTGGGAACTCTCTTTTCTCCCTTCTCAGCTCAAATATAACGCTCTCCTCAGGTATGTAAGGTGGCGGTGGAGCAGGGCACCTGGCATACCCGATATCCTCCTTATCGCTCATCCCCAAATCCTTCGCCGAGACCCCATGTATGAAAGGAACTATGAGATTCATTAGGGCTGAGAGAGCATGTATGCAGATGTTGTCAGACTCCTTCGTATTGATGTAAACTAATCCATCAATAGGTCTATCTATAACCATCTTTAAGCCAGGCTTATAGACTGGGCAGCGGCCAATAACTTCCTTTGCTGTTACAATAACTCTATATCCCGTAGCCATTTACCTTCTACCTCCATACTGTTCACGTAGATATGGTAGAACCTTCTCGCTTAAAAGTTTTATCACCTTAAGCTGGTCGGGACTTGAACTCATGAAGACCACCTCCTTGAATCCAGCTTCAATACATCTTTCAGCACACTTCGTAACCTCATCAAGATCCGTCGTCACGATCCACGACTCCTTTATCGCCTCAACCGAAACTTTTCTCGCATGCTCTTCAATCTCTCTCGGGTCATAAATTCCATACTTAAAGAATACTGGTAGAAGAGTCCCTGCCCAGAACTTAATGGACTCTACTGCCTTATTGAAATCTTCATCGTAAGAGAAGACCAGCTCCACGGCTGATAGCATCTCTTCGAAATCTTTCCCAGCATCCTTAGCCCCTTCCTTAACCCTTGGGAATATCACGTTCTTGTAATATTCGGGAGGATTGGCTAAGAATGTGTAATATCCATCTCCTATCTTTCCAGCGATGTAGGCCATCTTAAGACCGGAGGCGGCGATATAGATTGGAATAGGTTTATCAGGTAGAGTATAAAGCTTAGCCTTTCTAAGCGTGTAATAGTTTCCTCGATAGGTTACGAAGTCCCCTTTCCACAATCTTCTAATGATGTCCACCGCTTCCACGAGCCTTTCGACACGTTCCTTAAATGAGGGCCAATCAAATCCTAATGGTATCTCATTTAATCCCTCCCCAGTTCCAACCGCTAGCCTTATCCTCCCGGGATATAGATGGCCAAGAGTTGCGAAGGCTTGGGCGACTATCGCTGGATGATAGCGGAAGGTTGGGGTGGTCACCCCCGTGCCTATCTTCAGAGTCTTCGTCCTCTCCCCGACTGAGGCCATCCATATCCAAGCGAAGCCGCATTGAGCATTGGTATGAGCCCATGGATGGAAGTGGTCGCTAGCCCATACCGACTCGAATCCAAACTTCTCAGCTACAATCGCGTGCTCCAGAAGTTGTCTTGGACTAAATTGCTCATGAGCTGCTTTAATTCCAAAGGAGACGCTCATGGCAGATTTAGGGTCTTGAAGTTATAAAAATTTTTTGAGGAATTCATCAACGCTATGGCGTCATGGCAACCTTAATTGCTCCGCCTATCCTCTTCTCGGCAGTTTCTATGGCCTTCCTCCACTCTTTAAGCGGGAAGTCGTGAGTTACAATCTTATCGGCGTCGATCTTCCCCTCCGCTAGAAGCCTTATGGCAACTGGATACATAAAGGGTGCTAGGTGGCCTCCGTAAATCTCAAGCTCCTTTATGTCGCTTATAATGCTCCAGTCGATTGCAGCTTCTTCTGCATAGACGCCGTAGATCAAGAGCCTACCCCTCTTCCTAAGCATATTTACCGCCTCCCTAACGGCGCTGGGCGACCCAGCGGCCTCTAAGACGACATCCGCCCCAATCCCGTCAGTCTCCGCCTTGACCCTCTCAACGACATCCTCCTTTTTCGAGTTGATTACTAGATCTGCTCCGATATCCTTAGCGACTCTAAGCCTAGAGTCGTGATGTCCCGCAACTATCACGAGGTTAGGATTCTTTTCTAGTACGACCTCAAGCATGAGCATTCCGATAGGACCATCACCTATGATCACCACGTTATCATTTAGTCCAACACCAACCCTCTCAACCCCATGCACAGCGCAGGCCAGAGGCTCGATTAGAACCGCCTCCTTCCATGAAAGCTTGTCAGGCAATTTATGGATTATCGAGCCTCTCGGATAGAGCATGTACTCCGCCCATCCACCATTTACCCCAGTCACTCCAGGCACTTTACCATTTATACAAAGGTTATAGAGTCCTCGCCTACAATAATAGCACTCCCCACATGGAACTATATGTTCCATAATAGCTTTATCTCCTATATTAAGCCCATACTTCTCCTTAGCTCCAGGCCCGAGTTCTGCGACCTCTCCCACGAATTCGTGGCCAGCTATTATCGGCGCATAACTATAGGCTATCTCTGAGAAATAAGCCTTGCCATGATATATCTTGGGATCAGCCGCACAGATTCCGCACTTCCTTATCCTAACTAAGACCTCTCCTTCTCCCGGTTTAGGCTTAGGGACTTCTTCATATCTGAAGTCCTCCTTCCCATAGATTACAACTGCATGCATCTTTTCCTCAGTCATCTACAAATCACCTCATATAGATTAGGCGTTGGATGAAAATATCTTTTTCGCATCGACAAACATTGGAGGGAGTTAAAAAGAGATAATACATATATGAAAGTTTTACGATAATAAAATTTGTGACGAGTTATGGAGGTTAGATATGCTATTGGTTTATGGCTCTTTGGATCCATAAGAGATAGATTCGCAACATATCATCCAGAAAGAGATCTGAGAGGGAAGTTTGAAGAGGCCTCGAGGGTCAAAGGAGCGGAGGGTCTAGAGGTTATCTATCCGGCAGAATTTAAAGATGAACAATTAGACGAATTCAAGTCTCTGCTAAAGGAGCATGGGCTCAAAGTCGCCGGTTTACTCGTAGATCTCTTCACAGGCCCAAAGTGGATTAATGGCTCACTCACCTCGAGGGATGAGAAGTTGAGAAGAGAGGCAATAGCGCTAGCGCAAAGAGCAATGGATGTTGCTAAGGAGATTAGCTGTACAACCGTCAGCCTATGGCTTGGGCAAGATGGCTACGACTATGTATTTCAAGCAGATTATAGAAAGGCTTGGGACTGGTTGGTTGAGGGCGTGAGGGAGATAGCTGGTCATCGATCGGACATAAGACTGGCCTTAGAATATAAGATTAAGGAGCCGAGGGCCCACATCTTTGTGGGAACCGTGGGCAAAGCCCTATTGATAGCTGAGGAGGTGGGTCTGAAAAATGTCGGATTAACCATAGACTTCGGCCATGCCCTTTACTCCTTCGAAAATCCGGCGGAATCGATTGTTCTCGCTCATAGGCTTGGCAGACTTTTCCACCTACACTTTAATGACAATTATAGGGACTGGGATCATGATCTAATAACCGGATCCGTGAATCTCTGGGATCTACTCGAAGTCTTCTATTGGCTTGAGAAGATAGATTATAAAGGGTGGATCTCGATGGACATATACCCATATAGAGAAGATGTTGTGAAGGCGTGTGAGCGATCGATCGAAAATTTGAAGCTGGCTGAGAAGCTCGTAAGGAGGATTGGGATCGAGAGCCTTGATGAATGTATAAGGATCGGTGATGCAACAAAAACCGTGTCCACCCTTTGGAAGCTCTTCCTCTAAATTCAATTATGAAGAAGATCGCGTCCCGATTTACAATTTTATGAACGAAAGTTTAAATACACCTGGGACAAACATAGAATTGCAAAGGTGATAATGTATGGCCTCTTCTGAAGAAAAAGTTGACAGGAGAACTGCTTTAAAAGCTATTGGAGCCGGAATTGCTGGCGTAGTAGTTGGTTTAGCTGGCGGATATGCTTGGGGATCAACGGCCGCACCTGCCAAAACTACGACGGTGACAAGCACGGTTACAGCTCCAGGTGCCGTTACAGCAACTACAACGGTTACCGCACCTGGTAAGACTGTGACGACGACGGTTACGGCCCCAGGTACGACGGTGACTAAGACTATTACGCCAACTATAGCTGTTCCAAAGTTGGCTAAGATCCCCTTATTGCCTCCAGGTGTCAGGAATCCATGGCTCTATGAGAAGTGTGCTGGTGCGAAGGTTAAGATGATGGTTGACTCCTTCGCTGGAAGAATTATTGAGTGGTACGCTGACCTCCTGAAGGAGGAGATTGGCGTCGAAATAGGTACGACTAAACTCGTCGACATCCCCATGGTCAGGGATGAGGCTATGAGTCTTCTGGATGCTAAATCCAAGGAGTATCCATTAATCTTAGTAAATCCGAACTATCTACCTGATTTCGTCTTAACAGGTAAGGTTGAATGTCTAGATCCGTATTTCGACATGTTCTATGGAGTTGAGGACTACTTTAGGGAGCTGATTCCCATCTACAGGTTTTACATGACCTATGAAGGCAAATATTATGCCATACCCTTCGACGGAGACCTTCACTTATGGAACTACCTAGAGCCCTTCTACACCAAGGAGGAGTTCAGGACAGCCTATAAGGAGTGGCATCCGAAGCGAATGCCGCTCAGAGCCCCTCCTGAGACTTGGGAGGAATGGCTAGATCAATGTAAGTTCTTCGCCGAAAAGGTCTTGCCTGATGACAAGACGATACCTGGTGCTGAGGTCCTTTGGCCCACTATGATTTGGGCGAAGCCTGACTGGAGCTGGGGATTCTACATGAATTTCGCCGCTAGTTACGGAGTAAACTACTGGGATAAGGATATGAAGATACCGTTATATCCGCAGGACAAGGCAATCGAAGCTCTTGAGATGCTTCAAAAGTTTGTTCCATATATGCCTGAAGGTGTGGACACCTTTGGAAGCGCAGAGACCGTCGAATATTGGTGTGGAGGAAAGGTTATCTCGCAGATCTGGTGGATAGATATAAACGAGTGGGGTCAGGTAGAACCTGTCAAGGGTCTCATAAGAAACGGCCTGATGCCAGGTCACTACGATCCCAAGATCGGGGAGGTCAGGCATAGAGCTATGACACCATACAACAGGTATTGGATAATACCAAACTACTTGGATGACAAGACGAAACTGGCAGCGTTTTACGTGGCCTACCACGTCTCCCACTGGCATTATAGCCTGTGGAGTGTCGCCGACATGGACTGCGGAATGGATCCATATATGTGGATCCATCTAAGTCCTACTGGAGCTGAATGTTACATGAAGGCTAACCCGTATAAAAAGCCGAGCAAGGAATGGCCCCATAAGGGATCGCTATTCCCAAGCTATAAGGACGCCCTACTACATCTCGAGGGTGGTAGAGTAAACCTCAAGGTAGCCTTCCCAATGCCTTGTATACCTGGAATGCCTGAGTATGCAGATGCATTGGGGAGAGAGGTTCAGTTGGTCATAGGAGGAAAGGATCCGAAGCAGGCGATAAGCGACGCCGCGGCTGCCTGGGAGGACGTACGAGACAAATACATGGGAATTCTCGGGAAGGAGAAATACCTAGGGATCTGGAAAGATTTCTACAATAGGATGGTAGAGATGGGACTGTTCCCGTGAAAGCGATAACGGAGGTATATGACGAGAATGCCAAGTAGCTCCAAATCCTCCCGTCTCCCCATTTTTTTACAATTGCCTGCAACAATCGTAATCTGGTCACTCGTAGGTTATGTTCTCCCATGGCTGATCTTCACCCTATTCCATAGGTATCCGCTCGGAAGATCTGCGGAGTTTGTCGGATTAGGCAATATCATTATGATGTTTCAGGACAAGCGGTTATATGGCGCGGTTTTAAGGACTATCTACTATGCAGGTTTAGGAACACTGATTGAAGTCCTTTTGGGAATGGCCGTCGCCTTAGCGCTAGTGAATTTAATAAAGAATGAGAAAATCCGATTCGCGGTGTTAATGCTATTTCTCTTACCTATGTGCTTATCTGAAGCCGTTGCATCCATTATATGGATTATGCTCGCAACTCCAGAGGGCTACTTAAATTGCTTCTTAAGAGCCTTAGGTATAAAGCCTATTCCATGGCTATCAACCCGATGGTCCCTAACTACCCTCATGATAGCCGATATCTGGCAGTGGACCCCTCTACCGCTACTATTGATATATGCTGCAAGGACCTCGATACCGGCTGAAGCATATGAGGTCGCCGAGCTCGACAGACTATCGCCTTGGACCACGTTCAGGGTTGTCACATGGCCTTATATCAAGTATGCAGTTGTGGTGGCAGCCTTGTTCAGGCTAATCCTCATGTACATAACCATAGACAAGTTCATCATGATAACTTATGGTGGTCCCGGTCATGCCAGCGAGGTTATAGGATTTTACGTATTCCTCCAAAGCTTCGGATATAGAAACATCGGGTATGCTGCTACTCTCTCCTTCGCGACCTTGATTGTTGCGGCCATAATAACATATTTCTTCTGGAGTATGTTTAGGAGGATGTGAGATGAGCTGGAAGAAGATCTTGGGCCTCATCGGCCTCGCGATATACGGTCTCTGGGCCCTAGGACCATATTACCTAACAGTTATAACATCTTTCAAGAAGCTGACCGATGTCTTCTCCATACCGCCCAAGATAATTCCCTATGTAGACTTCACTCCAACCCTAGAGGCTTATGAGAGGGTCTTCACCACAAGGGCGATTTGGACTTTTGTGACGAGCCTCATTGTCGCCTCAGCCGGAACAATAATAGCAATTGTGGTTGGTCTCCTCGCCGCTTACGGCTTCTCAAGGTTTCCAAAGGCTCCTATGAACGATGAACGCTCATTCTTCATCCTATTAACTCTTAGAATGCTCCCGCCCTTCGCTGTGGTCTTGCCGATAGTAACCTACTGGGTCTTCTTAGGACTCATCGACACATATCTCGCTCTAATCTGGACATATGCGATCTTCTCGGTACCGCTCGCCGTCTGGCTCATCAAAGGATTCGTTGACGAGATACCGAAAAGCATTGAGGACGCTGCTATGGCAGATGGATACGGCTTCGGGGCAAGGCTTAGGAAGATAGTCATACCGCTGTTGGGAGCAGGTCTTGCTGCCACCGTTGCCCTCACCTGGTTATTCCTTTGGAACGAGTTCCTGTTCGCATTAAAGGTTGCTGGTGGGAAGGTGGTGACGTATACGGCGTATCTACCTCAGCTAAGGCTTGGACAGAGAACTCTTTGGAATGTATATGGTGCTATGGGGACCCTAGGATCCATACCCCCCTTATTAATCCTGATAATCTTCAGAAGATATATAATCCGCCTATACCTTGGTGGGAGATGAGAGATGCCCGAAATAAAGCTCGAGAACGTCAGCAAGCTAATAGATAACAAACCCATCGTGGATAACGTCAGCTTAGAGATACCTAACAAGTCCCTCTTCTGCGTTCTAGGGCCACCGAGATCCGGGAAGAGTATGCTTATGAGATTAATCGCGGGGCTTGACATGCCGGATAAGGGGAGAATATTCTTCGACGGAAACGACGTAACCCACTTAGGCCCTGTCGAAAGAAAAGTAGCTATAGCGTTTCAAGACTTCGCCCTATATCCCCATCTAACCGCATTCGATAACATTGCGAGCCCCCTCAAAGCGATGAAGCTCCCAGGAGATGAGATAAGGAGAAAGGTGATGGACGTTGCACGGTACCTCAAGATAGAGCATAGGCTAACCCATTATCCATCCGAGCTGAGCGGTGGGGAGAAGCAAAGAGTTGCGATAGCGAGGGCGCTTGTAAAGGATGCCGAAGTGATTCTACTCGATGAGCCGCTTGTGAGGCTTGACTATAAGATAAGGGAGGACATGAGAGCTGAGCTTCACAAGATTCAGAGAGAGGTAGGGAAGAATGTAATACTCATGACTAGCGATCCTCTCGATGCCATGTCCCTCGGGGAGAGGATAGCAGTAATGAGGGAGGGAAAGGTCCTACAATTAGGGACGATGGAGGAGATATATGAGAGACCAGTTAACATCTTTGTGGGAAGGTACTTTGGGGTGGTGGAGATGAACGTCTTCGATGGAGAATTGGTGAAGGTGAATGATACCATATCCCTTAAGACAAAAATCTTCGAAGTCCCCATCAAGATCGCTCGAAAATTGCCGAGGGGAAAGGTGAAGATAGGGATAAGGCCAGAACATATAAGCTTAGTTGAACTCGCTGGTAAAAAGGAGGTGAACTTTAAGGGGAAGATAGTCTTAACAGAGGTGGTGGGATCGGACACAATAGTTCATATAGACGTTGGCTTGGAAGAGTTGATAAGGGTGTCAGTTCCAGCAATCTATAGGAGAAGGATGGGTGAGGAGATAGGGGTGGGCTTCAACGTGGAGGCACTATACATCTTCTCTCCCGAAGATGGGAAACTCCTGGCAAGGGGAGGTGATCTAATTGGTTAGCGTCCTCCTAGACCACGTAACTAAGATATTCGGCGATAAAAAGAAGAGAGTGGTGGCAGTGGATGACGTAACCTTAAAGATCCCTGATGGAGCCTTTGTCGGTCTCTTGGGTCCATCAGGTTGCGGTAAAACGACCACCCTCCGTATAATTGCTGGACTTGAAACTCCAACCAAGGGAAGAGTTTACTTTGATGACGAGGATGTCACAGATTGGGAGCCTAGGAGAAGAAATGTCGCGATGGTCTTCCAATTTCCAGTCCTCTATCCAACTATAACGGTTTACGAAAATATCGCCTTACCTTTAAAGGCCGCGAAGCAGCCGAAACCGGAAATAAGGAGGAAGGTGAAGGAGATTGCCGAACTCATGGGTATAACCGAGTTTCTTAATGAGAAGCCCCTTAGACTTGACGTTAACACGAGGCAGAAGATAGCCTTAGCCAGGGCCCTCGTAAGGGATCCAACGATATTTATTTTAGACGAACCCCTAACGGTATTGGATCCGAAGGCTAGGATCGAGCTCAGAACCAAGCTTAAGGAAATTCAATTAGGGCTAAAGAAAACAATGATCTACGTAACCCATGACCAAACTGAATCACTCACATTAGCTGAGAAGATAGCGGTCATGAATGCTGGAAAGGTTCTCCAATTTGATACTCCTGAAGCTCTCTACAATAACCCAGCAAATACGTTTGTTGGATGGTTCATAGGGAATCCTGGAATGAACCTTATAGAATGCAATATAGTGGAGGAAAATGACAAACTTTATCTATCCACTGCCGGGGGATTTAGATATGACATATCCTTCATAGCGGATACGCTCAGGAAGATTGGATATCCAAAGAACGTGGTTTTAGGAATAAGGCCGGAGTTCGTAAAGGTAGGTTCAGGCCCGTTGAAAGCTAAATGCGTACATGTCGAGTACGTTGGAAACAGGATAATACTTCACTTAGAATCCTATGATCGAGTATTAAAGGCTAAAACACCGATAACCGTGAGAGTTAGACCCGGTGACACCTTGAGAATAGACTTCATTAAGGAGAGGATAAAGCTGTTCGATCCGAAAACTGGTAATGCTCTACTTTAAAGGACAATAAAAAAGATGTAAGAGTTTAGTAGACAAAGGCGAAAGCCCTGCAGGGAGATCCTTCAGCATCGGAGAGCTTAAGTGGGGCGAAAACGAAGAATGCCCTAGCAGTTTCTCTTCCATCCAAAACCTCTTCAAGCCCTCTAAGCTCCTCTATTATTATGATATCAGCTCCCAATAGTATCCTATGAACTTCTACTGGAGAGCTCTTTGCGACAGGGCCATGACCAGGAACCGTGTCCATCCATCCACCTATACTCAAGGCATCTATGCCCACAGCTTTAATCCGTCTTGACACCAAATATTTTGCAGAATCTATTCCGAGATGCGGCCACTCGAAGAGGTATTCGCCTGTATAACGATCCTTCTTATCCCACTTGGTGCAAAGCATCACCACGTCCCCCTCCCGTATGTCTTTTTCATATTTTTTGAGGTCTTCCACAGATATTTCCTCGCCAGGCTTCTTCCAGCTCAAGTCTAAAACCACTCCATCGCCCATGAAGCTCTCTATAGGATAATTTTCAATGGTCTTGCCTCCAGGTATAAAGTGGGCTTGAACATCGATATGCGTCCCAGTATGGGTGGTCATCCTAGTTATCAGGGTCATCGTGTAAAGATCTCTTGCAGCCATCGCCGTATGCTCATACATCAGGCTGGGAAGCGTTGGCCAAGAAACCATATCCCTATACATTAAGTGGGTTAGATCGACGACTTTCCTAAACTTTACGGTCTTCATGACCGTATCTTACTATCATGTGCTTATAAAGGTTATCGTTAAGGTAATGGTTAAGGGCGCATCGGCATAAGTGAAAGTAAAACTTATCTTTGGCGAGAGCATCAAAAAATCGTGGTGAAAGTGTATGGTTAAGGTATATTTTGATGAGGATGCGGATCTATCTCTAATCAAGGATAAGACCATCGCGATAATAGGCTATGGAAATCAGGGAAGGGCTCAAGCATTAAACCTAAGAGACTCAGGCTGTGAGAGCGTGATAGTTGGGAATATAAGAGATGAGTCTTGGGACGTAGCGGTCCATGATGGATTTAAGGTCTATCCAATAGATGAGGCTGCCAGCAAAGCAGACATAATATTCATGTTGATACCCGACGAGGTTCATGGCGAGGTATTTGAGAAATACATTAAGGATAAGCTTGAGCCGGGGAAGGTTCTTGACTTTGCACACGGGTTCAGTATAACCTACGGGTTCGTAAAGCCCCCTAAGGACGTGGATGTGGTAATGGTCGCCCCTAGAATGATAGGTAAGGGGGTTAGGGAGACCTACTTGGATGGGAGAGGATTTCCATGCTTCATATCCGTGTATCAAGACTATAGTGGAAAGGCGAAAGACATAGCCTTAGCGATAGCAAAGGGGATAGGTGCGACGAAATATGGGGTGTTTGAGTGTAAGTGGGATGATGAGACCTTCATAGACATATATCATGAGCAGATAGTCGGCGTGGCGGGACATCTCTGGCTAGCCGCCATAGATTATGCTATAAAGCAGGGTATTGACCCGGAGATAGCGATAATGGAATTCTATATGTCAGGCGAAACCGGGGAGACTTGGAAGGCGCTGGGAGAACTGGGCTTCTTCACAGGATTAAAATCAGCCTCGGAAACAGCTCAATACGGTATAATGACCCGAGGACCGCTGATCCTACAACATGCGGATCTGCAAAAGATATTTGGGAAAATATGGGATGACATTGTTAGCGGTAGATTCGCGACGGAGCTTGAGCTTGAAAGAAGGGCTGGAAAACCATTCTTCAAGAGATGGTGGAAGCAAAATCTGGAAGGACCTATAACCCAAACCGAGAAGAAGCTCTTCCAAGATTTAAAGAAGGGGCCGCCGCCTAAACCTTGGAAGTATACTCTGGAGATACGTAAGAGGAAGTAAGAGAGCTTTTTCCAACAATCTCCTAATTCTATTTTTAATAATGAAGATGAAGTAATTTACCGCTATAATGCCTATGATGATTGTTGCCTGAATCCTTTGAATGCCAGATCATTCATTAGCACATCCACTTTTCTAATCTTCCAAGACATTCGAGGTCGTCTGTTTCATTTGCTCCCAGAGCCTACGTCTGCTCAATTAGCCATACTCTCTCCCTCAAGCTATAGAATTCTCTCAGCCTGAATAATCTTAAATTCCCCCGCGGTTGACTACTCCTTTCATCGAGGAATGAATAGGAGCCTCATTGTTTGAACGAAAACGCCATAGGGCTTAAAAGCTGTAAATAATAAAGCTTATATGTAGCAACCAAATAGGATAGATCGGTGGATGAAGGCGCTTCAGCCCCAGGCTGAGCGCTGGATGCCGCGAGGAGCGTATGCTCACGATGACCGCGCGCAGAGGCTGAACCCATAAACCACGGCGAACGATAAATCCCAAGCCTGAGGACGCCGGCCGGTGGATGCCTCGGCTCGGGCGCCGAGGAAGGACGTGGCAAGCTGCGAAAAGCCCCGGGTAGCCGCAGGCGGGCGTTGATCCGGGGATCTCCGAATGGGATCTCCTAGGGGTCGAGGCTTCGGCCTCGGCCTCTGATCCCGGGCTTCGGCCTGGGATCGGGAACCCCCCGAACGGAAACATCCAAGTAGGGGGAGGAAAAGAAACCAATATGGGATTCCCTGAGTACCGGCGAGGGAAAGGGGAGGAGCCCAAACCGAATCCATGAGGGATAACCTCATGGAGATGTGGGGTGATGGGCCTGGGGCCCACCCCAGCCCGCCGACCCGAAGTGCCCTGGAATGGGCCGCCAAAGAGGGTGATAGCCCCGTAGGGGAAGGCGGGAGGGGTGATGCCCAGAGCCCCGAGTACCATACCTTGGATATGGTGTGGGAAGTTGGGGGCCATCGGCCTCCAAGGCTAAATACGTCCCGAGACCGATAGCGCACCAGTAGCGTGAGCGAAAGGTGCAAAGTACCCCGGGAGGGGGGTGAAAAGCGCCTGAAACCGGCCGGTAACAGACGAGCGCGGCCCTCAAGGACAATCCCTCCGAAGACCCCTCACCATGGGGGTCGAGGGGGGATACCGGGGTCGCGCGCTCCGTCTTGAAACACGGGCCGGGGAGTGCACGGTCGTGGCGAGCTTAAGGGCTCACCAAAGCCCGTAGGCGTAGGGAAACCGACTTGCCCGCAGGGGAGCTTCATGCTCCCCGAGGGGCGGGGTCTGAAAGGGCCTGAAGTCACGGCCGTGCGGCTAGAAACCGGGCGATCTAGCCCTGGGCAGGGTGAAGCCGGGGGAAACCCCGGTCGAGGCCCGTAAGGGGTCCTGACGTGCAA
>Ga0190308_1000275_pt1 | contig 17231 bp, 18 predicted proteins | sample 48700756_MG_FD_165050 | JGI IMG/M metagenome (GOLD analysis project Ga0190308, IMG submission 165050) | Hydrothermal vent sediment bacterial communities from Southern Trench, Guaymas Basin, Mexico - 4870-07-5-6_MG | ecosystem: Environmental > Aquatic > Marine > Hydrothermal vents > Sediment ...
GAAAGTAATCAAGAGGTATTTGATACTATTATTCAAGCTTATAGAGTTGCTGAGGATCCTGAGGTAAAAATGCCGGCGATGATTTGTAGTGATGCTTTCATTTTAAGCCACACGTCGCAGCCATTGGAAATTTTGAGCGAGGAAGAAGTTGAAAACTTTTTGCCGCCATATGAGCCACCCTTTGACATTACGGACGTTGATCATCCGGTTACACATGGAAACATTGTATGGCCGGAGCCAAGAGGAGAATCCCCTGTAGGGTATATGGAGTTCCGTTATCTAATGCATCAAGGTCTTCTTAATGCGAAAAGAAAGATTAAAGAGGTTGCTAAAGAATTTGAAAAGAAGTTCGGCAGGAATCACGGAGATTTAATTGAGAAATATAAAGTTGATGATGCTGACGTGGCAATAGTCTCTATGGGTGCGCTGGCAGCCCAGGCAAAATATGTCGTTGATTTAATGCGTGAAGAAGGATACCGTGTGGGTGCTATAAAGCTAAGAGTGTTCAGACCATTTCCAGACGAGGAAATTAGAGAAGTTGCAAAAGGACTAAAGGCATTAGTGGTTGCAGATAGAAACATTAGCTACGGTTATAAGGGAATAAGTGCGACAGAGATAGAATCAGCACTATATTCACTTGAAAAGAGACCATTAGTGTTAAATTTCATAATGGGTATTGGAGGGCGAGATGTAAAACCAGAAGGTCAAAGAAAGATGATAGAAGCTGCATTTGACATCATAGAAACTGGAGAATTGAAAAAAGAGGCTGAATGGTATGGATTATTGAGGTGATAAATATGGTAATATTAGGTTTACCTGAAGAAGAATACATAATGTCAGGAAATGCTTCATGTCCAGGATGTGGTGCAGCACTAGCACTAAGACATGTTCTAAAAGCCTTAGGGAAAAGAACAGTACTAGTAATACCAGCATGTTGTACCGCGGTAATTCAAGGATTGTACCCGAGGTCGGGCATAGGTGTACCAGTGTTGAACATGGCTTTTGAAGCAACAGGCGCAGCAGCTTCAGGTGTAGTAGCAGCGCTAAAAGCGAAGGGAAAAGATGATATCACTGTTGTAGGTTGGGCTGGAGATGGAGGAACAGCAGACATAGGAATACAAGCTCTCTCAGGAGCAGCAGAAAGAAAAACAGATTTTATATACATTTGCTACGATAATGAAGCGTATATGAATACTGGAATTCAACGAAGTGGCGCGACACCCTATGGAGCATTAACAACAACAACACCAGTATTAGGCAAAAAAGAGCACAAAAAGGATATGCCAATGATCATGGCGGCCCATAAAATACCTTATGTGGCGACAGCTACCTCAGGATACCCTAAAGACCTGTATGAAAAAGTGAAAAGAGCTAAAGAACTAAGGGGAGAAGGAACAAGATACATACACATTTTGTCACCATGTCCATCTGGTTGGCGATATGATTCAAAGCTAACAGTAAAAATATCTAAGCTTGCAGTGGAGACAGGTCTATGGATATTATATGAAATTGACCATGGAAAATTTAAACTTTCGGGTCCAAGCAAAAGACTATTAGATCCAAGCAAGAGGAAGCCCGTTGAAGAATATTTGAAACTTCAAGGGAGGTTCAGAGGCCTGTCAGATGAAGATATCAGAGAAATACAAAGATGGGTAGATGAAAACTGGAAAAACATAGAGAAGATGATGGAAACGGAGTAGATCTATACTACTCAAAATATTTTTTAATAATTAACCAAATCCAACTAAAAGTTTCTCTTATAGGGCGTATCTTGGATTTTTGGTTCTCGTATTTCACCGAAATAGGGACCTCTACAATGTTAAATCCCTTTCGTTTAGCTTCTATGAGAATTTCTGTCTCTGCTCCATATCTGTTATCCTTAAAGGTAACTTTTTCTAACACTTTTCTTTTAAAGGCTCTAAAACCGCTTTGAGAATCTGTTACAGGAACTTTGAAAACCTTATTCAAGACTTTAGTAGTGATAAAATTGCTTAACCTTCTTTGTATAGGCATGCCTTTCACCTTCTCTAGGAAACGAGAACCTACGACAATATCTACACCCTCTTCCCTAATCTTTTCAAGAAATTTAGGAATCTCCAGAGGGTCATGTTGCATGTCTCCATCCAGAGTCACAACGATGTCGGCACCATGTTCTAACGCATATTTAAATCCGGTTCTTAAGGCAGCTCCCTTGCCCATGTTTTCCTCATGTCTAAGCACAACTGCACCACTATCTATAGCTCTTCTGAAAGTTTTATCTATGCTACCGTCATCTACTACTACAACAACGTCCACAAATTCTTTAGCAATCTTGGCAACATCATAAATGTACTTTTCTTCGTTAAAGGCAGGAATAACACAAAATACTCTCAAATAATAACCACCTCAATTCTCATAACAAAATAAAGAAAAGATGGCTAGTCTTTTATCAATGTTCGTTCATATGCTATTTCAGCTGCTTTTGCGTTTAATTCAGCTATTTCCCCTGTCCATTCGTCTAAAATTGCTTTTTTAACAGATTCTAATGATATTAAGTTTGTTGCTTTAGCAAATGCCCCTAACATTGGCGTATTAACTACAGCAAAACCAGCAACTTTTAAATTTAGTTCCAGTGCAATACCCGTTGCGTCAACAGTGGCGATTTTAAAACTTCCTAGGGTGCTTAGCTCTTCGGGTTTTTTGGTGGTGTTTGCGATTAGCCAGCCACCATTTTTTAGTCCATCTGTTACGTTCACCAGTTCTAAAAGAACTGGATCTAGAACGACAACAGCATCAGGAAAGTATATTTGGCTTCTCAATAAAATTTCCTTATTACTAATTCGTGTAAATGCCATTACGGGGGCTCCACGCCTATGCAGAGGCGACTCCCTTCTAGAGAGTCGCCTTTTCTGCGCCAAAAAATGGAAACGATTGGGCCATATATCCATCTAAATAAGCAGCTTTCGCAACTAATTCTGAGAAAATTACTGCGCCCTGCCCGCCTCGACCATGGACCCGTATTTCTATTATCTTATTTTTTTCCACCATTTCTCTTCCCTCTTTAAAACATTATAGCCGCATAATTTTCCCTATGTGTAATGTGTAAAGACTATTTATATTTGTTTATATTCATTACGTGTTTATGCTTAAAAGAACATAAACATTACCAGTTCATTCCCCGTGTTTTACTTAGCTTTTTGAGGTGTTAATAGAACAATTTTCTTTTACTTCTTTTTAAACTCAACTTCTTAAACTTTTACTATTTCAAAAGTAAACTTTACAAATATATAGAACAGACCCTTGTTTGTTGTATTTAGGTTAATTAAAATTAGATTTTAATGTAAACAGTTGACTATGAAAAGTTTATATTTCCCTTACGGTTTTTGATTGTTAAATTTGGGAGGGAATCACGTGGTCGACGTGCCATCCGCCAAAAGTGAGCACGAATCAAAAACTATAGGCTATGAAGAAATATCACCACGTGATGGACTTAAATACTTTTTTGAGCCAAAATCTGTTGCAGTAATTGGCGCATCCGCAACACCAAGCAAACTTGGTTACAACGTTTTATCAAACCTTATTGAAGGCAAGTTTCGAGGTAAAGTTTATCCTATTAATCCGAAAGCGGATGAAATACTTGGACTCAGATGCTATAAATCTATCTTAGATGTTCCAGATGAAATCGATCTTGCTGTACTCATTGTTCCGGCAAAAATTATTCCTGAAGTTTTAATGGATTGTGTTAGTAAGGGCGTTAGAGCGGTTATTATTGAGTCCGGTGGATTTGCTGAGATAGGTGGAGAGGGATCGATGCTTCAAGAGAAAATACGTAGTATTGCTGAGAAAGAACGGATCAGAATTGTTGGTCCAAACTGTGCAGGAATAGTTAACACCCATAAAAATCTTATAACAACTTTTGCTAAGGTGAAAAATCTTAGAAAGGGAGGTATAAGTTTCATAACACAGGCTGGTATCTTTGCAGCTGGTATGCTTGAAATATACGGTCCCAGATGGGGAATCAGTAAGGTTATCACCATTGGAAATAAGGCCGATGTAGATGAGGCAGATATGTTAGAATATCTTGCAGAAGACCCAGAGACAAAAGTTGTGGGCATGTATCTTGAGGGTGTAAGTGATGGCAGAAAGTTTTTATCAGCGCTTAAAAAAACTGTTTTAAAGAAACCTGTTATAATACTGAAGGGTGGGAGAACCGAGGAAGGAAAAAAAGCTGTTAGTTCTCATACCGCAAGTCTAGCTGGAAATGCAGAGATTTATGATGCTGCCTTTAAACAATGTGGAGCGATAAAGGCTGAAAACCTTGAGCAATTATTCGATTTTGTTAGATTTTTTGCCTTGCAACCCTCAATGAAAGGAAATAAAATCGCCGTTGTAACTTATGCTGGATCTATGGGAGTATTATCGGTTGACAGAGCTGTTTCACTTGGATTGGAAATAGCTGAACTTTCAAGCACTGTGCTGAAGAAGCTCAAAGGAATAGCTTTTCCATGGACAAGTAGCTTTAATCCACTTGATTTAAGTTTTCTAGTTACAACAGAACAGTACGTTGAAAGCACTAGAATCTTTATGAAAACAGAAGAAATCAATGGGATTTCTCTCATTGTGCCAGCACTTAAAGTAGTTGAAGTGGGTAAAGCAGTTGCTGAAGTATTGCAAGATCAGAATACTAAGCCCTTAGTTTTTTGCGTCCCATTGGGAGAATATGTAATTGACGATATACAAAAAGTTGAGGAACTGGGGATACCTTGCTATCCAACGCCTGAAAGAGCAGTTGATGCGCTTTACGCTTCTTACAAATACTACCTCTATTTGAGAAGTCGTGAAAAACATGAATATCTGGTGTTTTAAATAAAAAGTAGTAAGAATAGTATAGAGGCAACGAGTGTTGGAATAAACGTGGCAATTGCGGTATTTTTTGCAATTGAATATCCGATCAGAACAGCGGATGTTAATATAGATACTTGTTGTTCTCCCATAACTTTTAATTTAGGTATCTCTACTATTTTAGACCCCACTTTTACTGGTTCCATGTTTTTTTCTGCTTGTTTAGTTAGATCAACCACATATGAAATTAATTCCTCATGATTAATTCCTCTTCCAAGGGGAACATATCCGCCTTTACTTGGAGATACCGCATTTACCTCATGAGTATCCGTAGTCATGACCTCAGCATCTTTTATTCCAAGCTCTTTCCTCAGTCGATCAATTATTTGTTCTCTAAGGCCAAAATCCAAATTATTACTATCAAAAACAACATATGCATAGTATTCGCTGCCAATTTCCATAAGCAAAACGGAAACACCGTCACTTCCCAAGCCCTTCTCCAACGGGATATTAATATCTCTACCTTTGGCAACTCCTATTTTAAGCGGCCTTATGGGCATATTCAATAATTGTTTAAAACTTTTTTGCGCTGCCAAAATAAGTTCCTTAGCAGTTTCAGAACCTAATAATACATCTTCAAATGTTTCACCTATACAATTGTGGGCATCAACAAAAAATGCCTTCTTGCTCCCTTCCTTTTCAATTATTTTGGTGGTCAAGAGTCCCACACCAAGAGAGATGTCATCTGTTGGTAAAGGTGAGCGGGTTGCAATAATCAATGTAAGATCGCCGAGAGTCTGAGTTTTTACCGTCATGGCACCCTCTTTAGCGTAAGTTATTGAGGTAGCTCCATCAACATAGCTGATATCGTTTATGTTTTTGATAATTTCATTTAGTACGTATTGGAGTTGATTCTTTGACGTTAAATTAAGAGAATGATCACATGATCCATGGAGTACTATAACCTCCGCCCCTGTTTTCTGCTTTAGCTCTTTAGCTAGAAAATGAGGTAACAAACTGCTCCCAATGGTTTTAAAGGGACCTGGATGGATAGTTGGGATTAACAAAATAGCTTTTATACGTCCCTTTATATTTTTGAAACATATAACTGCTACGGGCAAAGTTCTCTCCTCACCAATTCTAGTTAAAAGCATCTCTAGGGGCGCATCTTCCTGCTCTGTCCATTCAGCAATAAAGGCTTTAAAAAGATCTAAACCGCCAACACCCAGAGATGACCTTATACTGCTATTCACGGTTTTAAGATATATTGATGTAGAAAATAGAAAAATTAGCAAAATCAAAATTAAAGGAATAACATACTGTTTTACCGAGGGTACTAGAAGTTCCCGAGGAAAAAGAAAGTTTAATAATACTTCTCTTAAAAGTATTAGGAGAAAAGGCTGAATTGTGGATATGGTAATTACCTCTGGCACAGAGATTTGTGAAATAGAATAGCAAATGATAATTCTGAACGATGTCATTATAGCTATACCAATTATAAGTGAAAACACGGCAACTTCATAATTACCGATTGATACTAAGGCTGGTAAACCATATACTGCGTATAGAAGAATAACAGAAAAAGTGTTCAACGCTACAAGTCTTCTGAAATTTAGAACTTTAGTTTTTCCCTTAATTATCATTAAACTCATAATGGCTGAAATAATTAGAGAACCCCAAATTTCAATAATACCTTCGCAAATAATATAGGGAAATATTATTAAATCTAAGGTTCTAAGGTAGAACGAAATGTTGGATAGAAACGCCATAAAAAGGCTTAACAGTAAACTGACAATCAGAAGTATCTTTGTACTTGGCAGGGCGAAAAGTTTACTGTAAATTCTTACAGCTCTCTCTATCCTACTCAAAACTGCCGGCCTCCAAGTGCTCAATAGAAATTAGAATTTGGATGGGTGTGTAAAGTAGATGAAGAAAAACACACTTAAAGTTACTGTTTCTAAATGTCCAATCTGCGGCAATGAAACGTTAATGGAAAAAATGACAACAGTTGTTATTCCTCACTTCGGAGAAGTTTTACTATTAATTCTCCAATGTGAAAAATGCGGTTTCAAACACAGTGATATAATTTGCACAGCAGAAAGGATCCCCTCGCGGTATTCTCTTAAAGTGGAAACATCTCAAGATCTCTATGCAAAGGTGATTAGGTCTTCAACAGCGACCATAAGGATACCTGAGTTGGGCATTAAAGTGGAGCCAGGATCGAGTTCAACGGCATTTATAACAAATGTCGAAGGAGTACTAGAAAGAGTGAAAGACATTGTTGAAATGGCTAAGCGATGGATTAAAAACAAGAGAAAACAAAAAAGATGTGATAAAATTCTAAGTACAATTGAAGAAGTGAAAAGCGGAAAAGAAAAAATCACAATTATAATTGAAGATCCACTTGGGAACAGCGCAATAGTTCACTCACAAAAAGACAAAGTAGTAATGGAAAAACTTTCACAAGAAGAAATTAAGAGATTGAAAACTGGTTTATTAATAATACCTTCCGTTTCGTTAAAACGCAACAGCGACAATGATACCTACGGGAATGGTATTAATCCATAGTATCTGAGCCAAGCAATCCCCACTAGAATAATCAGGAAAAGCGAGAGTAAAATGACAGCCACTGGTCCAACTTTTATCCCTCTAGTCTCATCCTGAAAGAATCTAATTAATCCAGCACCAGTTACAGGCATCGGTCCTTCCCTTTTCTTTTTTTTAGATTTACGAGGCAAGTAACACCCTCCGAGTTATCTAAAAAATTAGTTTAAAGAACAAAATATTAACTTTTCCCATCAAAATGCGATAATTTCCATAGGTGTAAAATAAGTATTCACAAATAATAGATAATACGGTATAATCATTCTTAGACAATGAAACCCTAATCGGGCATCATTTTGTTAAGAACTTCACATCTAAGAATTTTAACAGTTGGCATGCGACTCCGAGTCTACAATTATCTCTTCACAAGATTGTACTTGACCTCAGAAAAGAGTTAGAATTATTGGTGTAGAATTACTAAAGTAACTGTAAATAGCTAATAGACATATTGATAAGTTCAAAAGATAAATTTAATATACCTGAAATAGGAGGGATAGGAGTCATGAAAGAAACAGAAGCAAGAGAATACTACGATAAAATATTTAAGTTGTTAAAGAAGCACCATGAATGGTTTCGCAGCGCAATTCCGTTAATTGCTTCCGAAAACCCAGCATAAACTGCTGGGTCGGAAAAACATCCCAAGCCCAGCAGTCAGAGAGTGTCTATGTAGCGATTTCGGAAATAGATACGCCGAAAGTCCCTGACCTATAGGGGGCCGGTAAGGTTGGCCAGGTGAACGTGTATACGCAGGTTGTGTCTATATAGATCAAGTAGAAGAAATTGCCATTCAATTAGCTAAAAAACTATTTAATGCAGAGTTCGCCGACGTTCGCGCCATTAGCGGTGTAATTGCAAACTTAATAGTATATACGGCTTTTACCGAACCTGGAGACCACATCATGAGTATATCTATCCCATCGGGTGGTCACATAAGTTATGCGAAGAAAAAGCTTTGGGGCACGGCCGGGAAAGTTAGAGGACTGAAAGTACATTATTTTGATTTTGACGAAAAAGAAATGAATATTGATGTTGATGGAACGGCTAAAAGGGTTAAAAGACTTGAAAAGCAAGGAAAGCGAATAAAACTTTTCATAATGGGAGCTAGTGTATTTCTCTTCCCAGAACCAGTAAAGGAGATCAGAGAAATTGCAGACGAGATTGGCGCGTATATACACTTTGATGGTGCACATGTCGCAGGACTAATTGCTGGCGGGAAATTCCAAGACCCCTTAAGAGAAGGTGCAGATGTATTTACAATCAGCACTCACAAAACATTACCGGGACCACAGGGAGGAGCGGTCTTTTCGCATAACAAGTATGCGGAGGTTCTAAAAATGGCAGCTTTCCCATCTACGATGAGCAATCACCATTTGCATCTGGTTGCTGGGAATAGCAGCAGCTAAGGCTGCTGCTACCAAGAGCAGTAGCTTTTGCAGAGATGCTTGCTTTTGGTAGGGAATATGCAGAGCAGATTATCAGAAACGCGAAGGCACTAGGTCAGGCCTTATATGAGAGGGGATTCAAGGTTCTCGCCGAACACAAAGGGTTTACCGAGTCGCACACGATTCTAGTAGATATTAGTGAAACGCCATTGAAGGATGGTATGACGGTTGAGAAAAAATTAGAGGAAGCTAACATCATCGTTAATCGAAATTTGCTTCCGTGGGACAAAAGAGTTGGAAGAGATTATAGGAGACCCGGAGGTATACGTTTAGGCGTCAGTGAAATAACTAGACTAGGGATGAGAGAATCTGATATGGTTGAGGTAGCTGAATTAATTAAAAGAGTTGTTTTGGACCAAGAAGATCCGAAAAAAGTTGCTAAAGATGTCGCCGAATTCAGAAAAGACTTCCAAAAGGTTCATTATTGCTTCGACAACCTGACCGATGCATATGAGTACATTAACATTAGAGAGTACTTCAACCTCAAAAAATAAACCAAAATTTCCTACAATATTTTTTGACGATAAGAAGCATCAAATATTATAATATTAGGTTTGTTAGTAGCAACACCTTTGAGATATCTAATAAAAATGAATAAAATATCCGGGGGGCACTTGGTGCACATCAGGGAATTTCAAAGGCTAATGAAAGAATTATACTATCATAGAGATTCTAAACGTGGAATATTTAAAACATTTACTTGGTTGGTTCAAGAAATAGGAGAATTAGGTAGAGCACTGCTAGATAATGACAGAGAAGGGTTAAAGGAAGAAGTCGGGGATGTTTTTGCTTGGCTTGCCAGTCTATGCAATATTTTGAACATAGACTTAGAAGAATCTGCGGTAAGCAAATATCATGGGGTTTGCCCTAAATGCGGAGAAAAACCGTGCCGATGTTCGACTGAGTAGTAACTTGTGAATTTAGTGGAAATCAGCTTTTTAAACTCATTAGTTATGAAGTGTCAAGAGACTTGCTGCATACAATATGTTTGTCAAGAGTTAAAGTTTTATAAGTGTTAGTTCACTTATTTTTGTGGAGTTTTAATGAGAGTTTTACACATCATAATTGGTGTTCTTAAACACCATTTGAGGAGGCGGAGCTATGAAAGTCAGTAATATCATGACTAGAAACGTAGTGTATGTTGAGGTTCCAGGGAACAGGGAACATCTATTGGAATTAATGAATAAACACGGAGTAATGGGACTACCTGTGATGAAGAAAGGAACAAAGGAAGTTGTTGGAATAGTTACTCGTACTGATTTAATGCAAAAACCTGATGAAGAGCAAATAGCCATGCTTATGACACGAGACCCCATAGTAACTACTCCAGATACGGATATTAAAGATGTTGCGAAGATACTACTCGAGAAAAACATCCGTAGGCTACCTGTCGTTGAAAACGGTGAACTTGTTGGTATTGTAACAGTTGCAGACATAGTTTGGAAAGCAATTTCCCGTATGAATATCGATAAACCGATTAAACCATATGTGCAGAAGAAAATAACTGCCGTATGGGAAGGCACTCCTTTACCTGTTGCATATATAGTTATGCGGCTTGCTGATGTTCAAGCATTACCAGTTCTAGGTAATGAGGGCCAGCTCGTAGGAATAATTACTGATACTGACTTCATCTCTCTTAGCGAGGTTGTTGATGAAAGTAAAGTTTCCGAAGTATCTGCAGCTAGTGAAGGAACCAAATGGTCATGGGACGCGTCTACATACATCTATATAGCAAAAAAGAAACTAAAATTACCAAAAAAAACAGTTAGCGAGGTTATGGTAACTAACGTTATTAAAGTAGCTGAACAAATATCGGTAAGTGAATGTGCAAAAATGATGAGAAAATACGATATCGATCAATTCCCAGTGGTTAATGCTAAGGGAGACCTGGTTGGAATGATTACGGATGTAAATCTCCTCAATGTGTTGCTGGAAACCTAACTTCTAGGTATTTATCTATTAGCCGTTGGCCAAGACCTGTCAATAACCATTTGTAAGGTTTTTTCCCTTTCCTTAACACGATCTTTTCCTGCTCCAACTTTCTTAAATGATGTAAAATAACCCCGTAGCTGAGATTAGTTTTATCACTTATTTCTTTTATAGTTCTTCCAGAACCTTCTGCCTCTCTAAGACACTTTAAGATAACAGTTCGTACAATTAAGCCGCGCTTCATGTTCCTGATTTTTGATAATCGTGCAAGGGGATCTATGTAGTCTACTTCTTCCAGCATTGAAAATCCCAGCCGACATAATATATAATCTTCTTCATTTAAAGGAATAATTCAAAAGCATAAATGCTTATCGAAACTGTTTTAAATTCTGAATAAAGATAAAATAAACTAATGTCACGAACGTCAAATAAGTGTCAAAAACTTCGGGAATACGGGCCCGCAAGAATGGTTTCACGAACAGTGATGGTGGTCTCTAAAATAATGAAATCAATACATTAAAGTAAGCTTTATCCAAGATCAAGCGAAAAGTAAAATAATAAAGAACAAAACCTAGTGGTGAGGGATGTGCGTCGTGCTTATGTTATTCTAATAACTTTAATACTTCTAACAATAGTATTTGCATCTGTGCCCAAAAGTGCAGCAATACTTGAAGAAGAAGTTATAGTTCTTTTTGACGAATCTCACGGCCAAAACTTGACGTATACTCTTGGGAATTTCACAAAAGCTATTGATGCCCTTAACGGATCCGTATTAGAATATAAACCGGGGAGATATGCAAAATATTTTGTACGTATACTACCTCCTAATGCCACCCTTAATTACTCAACGCTTGAGGATGTTGACATAGTAATTATTGGTAATCCCGGTCAAAATGCATCTTTTAGTGAAGGTGAGCTTTCTTCATTAGTAAACTTTACAGAACGCGGTGGAAGCTTGTTTCTAATGTGCGATCCTCAGCTTAACGAATCTGTATACAGTGAGATGGGTAATCCAATGGAATTAAATAAAATACTATCGGCATTAAATATTTCTTCGGTTTGGTTTTCTTGTAATGATTCTCTCGGTGATGCTATATTTAATGATAATCACAGTGTAGTTCAACACCCATATTTTGTATACGTAAACAGAACCGAGTTTAGTAACGAAACAAGCATATCTGATAATATTAAGAGGGTTTTAACATTTTCTTCCAGTATAGTTGTCAAGGATAACAAGTGTATTGTCGCAACGGGGGATAACACGTCCTATGCAATAATGCCAAATGGCAACTACACATTTCAAAACGGTACAAAACCTCCGTGGCTAGCTATATACGCTGATGGCAAATTTAAAGTAGCCCTTTGCGGATCTACCGTAATGTTCAGCGATCTAAATGTAAAAGGTCTTGAAAAATCGTGGATAGATGTAGAGGACAATAAAGTGCTGTGGCTTAATATAATTAAATGGCTAACTCCCCTCCCTAGTACAATCGACGTGTCAAACTACTTTACTATAACAGGAAGTGTAATGTTAATTTTTGGCATCGCATCTTTTCTGGCCTATAAGGTATGGGGATCAAAGAAAACTGATTAATCTCTTATTTTATTGTGAAAGCAAAGGTACTATTTTTCGTCAATTGCCGAATAATTAGGGCCAACTTCATAGTAATATTTTTATGGGTGTCGTGAAGCGAGATATACTCAAACATGGACCAAAGGAACCTATTATTTGTCGATAAAATATTTGAGCATCTTGTATGAGAAGTGGGTTGTTGTAGTAAAACGCTGGTGGTGGGAAATATTGCTTAATTTATTTCAAATAATTTCAGGAGTCATTGTCGTCGGTCTGTTTGGCGTACTTTCTGTAAAAAAGAAAGCTGTTGATAAGACTGGGTTAATTGCTGGATTTGCCGTTGGATTGTCAGTTTGGATACTTGGTGGTTGGCAGTGGTTCCTAATAATATTAGTTTTTCATCTAATAGCTGCACAGTTTACAAAATATAAATACGAGCTTAAAAGAAGTAAAGGAGCAGCTGAGGAGAAGGGTGGCGCACGCGCATGGTACAATGTATTTGCTAACGGTGGCATAGCTATGCTTTTGGCGATTCTTGAAGGGTACGGAAAATTCGGTGGTGATGTGTTCTTTGCTGGCTTTTTGGGTGCAATAAGCACAGCCACAGCTGACACTCTGGCTACGGAAATAGGTCTTTTAAGTCCAGGGAATCCGCGACTAATAGTGAATCTTAAGAAAAAAGTTGAACCAGGAACTTCAGGTGGAATAACTCCCTTAGGTGAATTTGCCACATTTGCAGGAGCGCTCATAATTGGGCTAGTAGCGTTTCTTCTCCAAGTCGCCGGTTTTCTTGATGTGAACTGGGGGAGTAAAATATTATTTATAAGTGTTGTCGCCGGTTTTCTAGGCTGCACATTCGATAGTATCCTTGGAGCAACAGTTCAAGCGGTTTATCGATGTCAAGTATGCGGAAAAATAACCGAAAAACGTATTCACTGTGGACAAAAAACAAAACACATAAGGGGTTATGAACTTATAGAAAATAACACAGTTAATTTCATATCAACTGCTTTAGGAGCATTAATAGCCATGCTTCTATATTTAAACATTTAAGTGCACAGGAGAATAGGCCTTAAAATCTTTGCATCTTTTAAACTAACTGAATCGGTGTAATCTCACAATACTATTCACTTTCTATGGTGGCATAATATCTATCTATAAACTCACCGTAAACATCCACTGGTTCTGAAAGCGGGGTTATCTTAATAGTGTCTGATAACCCGCAATTACCGCATTGTACAATAGCTATGCCTTCTTCTTTTTTCATTTCTATTCTAACAGCTTGAGCTCCACAACTTGGGCACTCAAATATTGTTGGAAGCTTTCTTATAACCCTTCTTACAACCTTTCTTCTTTTTCTTCTCCTTCCCATATTTTCTCACCACTTTACTAATTCTAGGTAACTCTCAAATATTTCCAATTTAAATTTACCACATTGAAAGAAGACGAGAAATAGGTGGTATGGAGTGGAGAACATCTTTATAATCCGAAATAGAGATGTAAAAAGAGTTCTAATAGGAGTTCCGAAGGGGCATAAGCATTATAGATGTGTGATTGAGCTAAAAGACGGCGAAATTTTGATTTTTCACGAAGCGACAATTGCAAACATAGTTAGGGCTTACATAACCACCAAAACACATCCTCAAAAACGAGCTGTAGAACTTTTCTGTAAAGAACTAAAAGACAAAAAACCAGGATTTGCGACGTACCAACTATTAGAAACAGAAAAGAGCGAAAATGAAATATTAGAAGAACTTGAAAAAATCTTGGTAAATTAGCAAATACTGAAATAAAATTAGAGAATTTTCTTCACTTTATTTATTAATTTCTCTGCCTCCATAATCGGATCAACTTGTTCCACATCAAGCACATTTAGTTCCAATCTATCCGAAACCTCGTTATATGTAATAGTTCCGCGAAAAATGAAATCTTTCCCCGCAATTTCATCGAGTCTCGACAGAAGTTCATCACGAGTAATCTGATCTAATCGGATCTTAAGATCTAGAAGTTTAACCGCGACATCGTCCCAACATTTAGCAACAATGGTATCAGAACCATCGTCAATAACGCAAGTTAATGTTAATCTCTGCACAGGACTATTTACTTCTCTGCCACAATTTGAACAAAACCATTTATCATCTCTTAATTCAACCTTTTTGAAACAATCTGGACAAGCGTTGTATAACAAAGGTCTATCAAAAAAATATACTACCGAAGCCCTAATCTCTACCCTCTCATTTTCATTTACATCTTTAAGCTTAACTCTACGGAAATCAGCTATATGGTTAGGTCTTTGTATTTGTACAGGAGGGGCTAAATCTCTTTTCCCTAATATCTCTGTAGTTGATAGCTTGCTTATATGTATCTCTAAATCTCCAGACATCCCTTTCCTAACATATCCATGAAGTATTTGAATAATATCTCCTTCCGAAATATTGCTAAGCCGTTCGGCTTCATTATCCCACGCCACAACCCTTACTGCATTTCCATCTTCGTCAGAAAGCATAAAAACTAATCTCTTCCCTATACTTCCATCTCCACGAACAAATTCTCTTAAAGACTCAATTCTTGAGACAATGCCCTTAACATTTACGTATGGGGTTTTAACGCCAGCTGCTAAGTCTTCAATCGATGTGAACTGAAGTTTCGGAGCAGAAGCAGATGCCAGCAATTTTTCATCCACATCTTCAGGCTGAAGGACTCTGATTATACTTTCGGAGTCAACATGCACCTCTAAACTCTCCATTCTCCCAGATCTAGTATAGACCCCCTCCAATTCAACAATATTCCCTTCATTTAGTTTTTCGGCTTCTTCAGCCTTTTCATTCCAGAATACAACTCGTATTTCTCCGGTCTCGTCGCCAAGAATCGCGGTCAAAAGTTTTCCTTGTTTCTCACCCTTTTCAAAACTTGTTAAGCTACTCTTTTTCTTTATAATGCCACGTAAAACTATATTATACATATTTGCACGCAATTCTTCTATTTTTAAACGCTTCCCTGATACTTTAGGAATTTTTTCAGAGTCGACATCTTCGGGGTTTACAACGATCTTTCCTTTACTTCCTACGTGTACCTCTGCATTTCCATCTCGACCTTCACGAACATCTGCGCCAATTATACGTAATATATCATTTCTCTTTATTTCTCCTTCCTTTATCAATTTTATATGGCTGCTATTCCAGAATACAACTCGTATTTCTCCGGTCTCGTCGCCAAGAATTAGTGACACAACTTCATTCTTTCTATTATCTACCATGAATTCTCTTATCGGGAAAATATGTAAAACTCTTCCAATAAGAGTAACATTCCTCATACCGGGTTTTAATTTATTTATATCTATTTTTCCCTCCGATACAAACTTATCAAAGAAGTTTAAACCTAATTCCTTTGCAACAAGCATAGCAGCACTCTTATCTGTAATTAATCCACCTAATTCTTCCTTTTTCTTTTCAATTAATTCTAGTAATTTCCATCTAGGTATCTTTTTCTCGATTATAACTTTCTCAACAATTTCCTCAAAACTTAAGTCAACCATATCTCCACTTCCAAGAGAAAACCTTAACAACAGTATTATTTTAACTTAATTTCTCAGCCTTTATAATTCTACTTCAATATATAAGTTTTCGAACTTCGAAAAATATGAAGTATTCTATAGTATTAAATATGGAAGTCGCCAAGGAAGTTATCTCAAAAATGGTTTTTAGCTACGTGAAAATACAATATCTTGTGATACTTCATAAAACTGGTTTAAACTTTATAAAAACGAAAGTAAATTCCTTTATTTATCTGTGTAATTTAACTCTAAAGTTTAATTCCAAAAGGCTCGAGTTCGTATATATTCTCTTTCAGCATTTAAAATCTCTATGTAAAAATCGTTTTCATCATCATATTTCTTACTCAATATTTTTGCTGCGACCTCTGGACCTACACCTCTAGCTGCTAAAACTATTAAAGCTTGCTTACCACTTGCAACAAGTAAATTAGCTGTTTTCCAAAGTTTTTTAACAGTTTTTTCTTCTTCAGCTGTTAATTTCTGGCCAAATTTATATTTCTTTAATATTTTTGTAATGTTGGTTTGATGAGGATATGTGATGCCAATCAATACTGACCCGCATTTTGGGCATTCGACTCTATCTGGCAGGGTTTTAATAGTTCTGACAGTTTCCCAAGAAGCGCAATTCATACAGACAAGCCTTACTCTTTCGTTAAGAAGTCTTTCCTTGACTATTCTAGCTAATTCAACTTTAGGTTTACCCATAAGAACATAATCAGAGGGATAAAACCTAGTTAATGCATTAAGAGCAATAGGAGAAGGATCAGTTAACGATTTGACTACAAGAGCTATTTTTCCTCTTCTTATATTATTTAATACTTTCTTAGCGAGTATGATGTTAAAATCCGTGATTAATGTTTCCCGTACGGCTTCTTCAAAAATCAAAGTGTCTCGATAGGCATCAAGAAGCCTCCATGCTAAATGAAGGTTAAAGTCCACATCTCTACTTATAACACCAAATCTCCTTGCAACATGGAACATTCTCCAAGCTAACAAACTAGAATTACGCAAAACCACTTTAAGCAAACTCTCTAGGTTTTTAACATCTATTTCTCTTTCTAGAATGTCTAAAACATCCTTGGGAGATATTTTTGCCGACGTTTTAAGTATTATCCGATAAGGATCAACATTTAAACTAATATCAATCCCTAATCTAGCACTTAAGAGGGCTGCAAGTACTCTGCCCAAAGTTTCATTAACTAAATTTCCAAAACAGGCATGAATAACCAAAACATCATCTAAAACTTCGATTAACATCAATCGATCGGTTGGAACTGGGATCCCTCTGTCAAGTTGTTTCTTTAAGGTT
>Ga0190308_1000278_pt1 | contig 17113 bp, 20 predicted proteins | sample 48700756_MG_FD_165050 | JGI IMG/M metagenome (GOLD analysis project Ga0190308, IMG submission 165050) | Hydrothermal vent sediment bacterial communities from Southern Trench, Guaymas Basin, Mexico - 4870-07-5-6_MG | ecosystem: Environmental > Aquatic > Marine > Hydrothermal vents > Sediment ...
CAATGTTAAAGGTAGAGAGGTAGGTTTTACTCTTGATGCCGAAGGTAAGCGTAGGATGCTATACCCAAGCTCTGAAGAGGAGTTTAGGAAGTTTCTGATGAGCGTTTTCGGTGTTGGAAGCGTTGATGAGCTTGCTTACCAGGTGTTATTTGTTCCTAACGATAGTGGTTTTTTGAGGAATATTCAGAAGGGTATTATTTCTAAGAGCGTTTGGTTTAGAGTGGTTGATTCTAATGCCCATAAGACTGCTATTGACGTTATTTCGGGTACTGTTTATGATAAATTTACTGAGATACTTGTTCAGTTTGATGAGCTTTCTGTTAGGAAGGAGCTTCCTGGCCGTGGCCCTATTTATCCTAGGGTTTATGATCTCGGTGAGGGTATTGAAAGGGTTCTTACTGTTGTTCTGTGGCTTGAGACTTTTAAGCCTAAGATTGTTTTGTGGGATGATATTGAGGTTGCTGCTCATCCTGGATTGATTGAGAGTGTTCTTAGGTGGCTTTCTTCTAGGGATTGGCAGGTTATTATTTCGACTCATAGTTTTGATGTTCTTGATAGGCTTGTTGCTATTAGACCTAAAGATGCTTCGGTTACTGTTCTGAGTAAAGATAGTAGTGATAGGCTTACGTGTAAGGTTCTGGAATTAGATGAGGTTGAAGATTACTTTAGTAAGGGTATTGACATTAGGAAGACGTTAGAACTACTGTAAATCGCTTGAGGAAAGTTGTTATGAGGTTAGTTATCGGAGAGATTGTTGATAGGGAAAAAGTCGTCGCCATAGTCATTGTGGGTAATGGGAAATATGATGTAGAGTACGTATTAAAACCTTTGACTATGAAGCTTAATGGGCATGATAAAATTCTCCTATTACCTCAAATTAGGTTAAAGGAATTTGCAGGAAAACCTATAGGTGGAATAGGTTTAAAGAAAGCTGTTGAAGCAGCATCCACTGTTATCAGGAAGTTTAGAAAGGACGTTATTATAGTTGTGGATTTAGAGCATGTTCAAAATGAAGACATTAAGCAAATTCTCAAAGAGTTCTTTGAAGTTGAAAAATTTAACATTGCAGGAAAAGTGTTTGAGGCAAGGGTTAAAAGAGGACCGTACGAGGCAAACCTCTTTATTGTATGTATGGGTTGCTCAGAAAAGCCTAGCATAGAATGTAATGAGGCAATTTTAATTAGAGATGCCTTAAACGTAAACGTTAAAGCAGATAAGAAGGCTATTAGGAAGGTGCTTAAAGACCATGGATTTAGGCTTAGTGATCTTATAATTAAGGCTGAAATGAGTATTTTAAATATAGCTTTTGGCAACGCAATTTACGTTCTAAATAGATTCGATAGCTAAAAACTATGATAATATCAATACTATTTTGACTCAATATAATTAGGAAAATATCTAATGATTTTTTCTATGTTTATTCTGCGTAGTGTTTTAGGTTTTGTGCAGCTTTCTTAGTTTCTCCATTAGTTCGTTTACCGACTTTTCATCAACTATAATTGCTCCTATGTCTTCAAAGTTTCCTGTTATAGGGCCTCTCTTTGATTCCTTTATTCCTATGAATGGTCTGCCCCATGGGTTTATCGTTATATCTAAGTAGAGAATATGATTCTTGCTTAAGCGCACTCTAGCATGCGTTCATAATCAATCATCAAATATACTTAGGTTATAAGTTGGTTTAGACAAAATCGCCGACATCACTGTAGAATTTCCTACCCAACTTATTTAGTTTTTCTTTTAACTGGATAATATGTTCACCTTTAATTCTCCTTGCTTGTTTTCACTATTTATTCCCTTCTCTCTTGTCATGTTTCATGGCAGTTCAATTGATCTTTCTCTTTTTGTGCTTGAAGTATTATTCTCCTAGGTTTTGTCAGGGTTCCTTTTAATTATATTTAGTTTCTTAGTTCTGAAAAGGTTCTTAAGTACTAAAGTACTAAAGTACTTTTGGAGGTGGCTTGTTTGCCTAGTAGGAGAGAGAGGAAGGTTGAGGTTATTAAGGTTGAGGTTCCTGTTTGGCTTGCTGAGAAGTTTCGTAGGTATGTAGCTGAAAGGTATGGGTTGAGGAGGGGTGCTATTTCGAGAGCTGTAGTAGATTTGATAATGAGAGAGCTTAATCTTGCTGAAGCTAAAGAACCTAATACTGTTGATTCTATAGTGGGTTTAGGTCTTCTCTCCGACTATCTTTGGGAAGGTGAGGATTTGGCAGAGGCTTTAAGGAGGAGGGTTCTCCATGTATCTGATTGACGCTAACGTAGTTCTCGAGGTTCTCTATAAGCGTGGCCGTTGGAGAGAATCCTACAACTTCCTAAACGCTGTTAAGAACGGTTATATTAGCGCATACATGCTACACTTCACAATACACGGTATTTCAGCTATACTGGGAAAACCTGGTCTTGTAGCTAAGTTTCTTGCGGAAATACTGTCGTGGAAAGGGTTATCGTTAGTTAATCTCTCCATAGATGAAGAGCTAGCTGCAGCTGAAATTGCCGAGAAAACAGGTTTAGATTTCGATGACGGGCTCCACTACTATTTTGCCAAGAAAACGAGAATACCTATTGTAAGTTACGATAAAGACTTCGATAAAACAGACATACGGAGGTTAGAACCATCTCAAATTCAAATAAGCTAATAATTAACTTATAAGTTGAAGGAACTTTACTGGACTACTTAAAGGAAGAATGAGTAGGTTTATGCTATTAGAGAATTGCGTGTAGAAGGATAACCATGTTTTAGCTTAGCAGTTGCTGTTTCATTTATCGTTTCGTATTCTTTAGCTTCTAGAACTGTTTTATATGCCGTTTCCCCAATAGGTTATTATGGTTTAGCTTCCTATGTTAGAAGTGGTGGTATTGTATGGGTAAGTATGTTACTGTTGATCCTGAGGTTTGCCATGGTAAACCCGTGTTTAAGGGTACACGTGTTCTTGTAGCTGATGTTCTTGAAATGCTTGCAGCTGGTATGAGTATTGAAGATGTTTTAAACGAATATCCTCAACTTAACAAGGAGATGGTGCGTGAAGCCCTCCTTTTAGCTGCTGAGGTTTTAAGGAGGAAGTGGAGTGTTGTTAAGATTTCTACTTGATGAAAATATTCCACGCTCTGTTTACAGGTATTTAGTAGCTAAGGGTTACATGGTGAAGTATGTTCCTAGAGGAGCTAAGAATAGGGAAGTTGCTAGTTTAGCTAAGAACAAAAAGCTTACTCTTATAACTCGGGATAGCGACTTTGCAGACCCCCTACTTTACCCTCCAGGGGAATACTATGGAATCATAGTTTTACGAATACACCCACCTATACCCCAAAAACTAATAAAGGCCTTAGATAAAGCATTAGCAATGTTCGGCAGTTTCAAGAGTAAAACGCTCGTCATATACCATGATAGAATAGAAACCATAGAAGAATGAGATATAAATAGCATTAAATATATGTTATGGCGGATCTTACTTGTCCTTCCATAATCTTCTATAATAAAGTCCCCTTCTCCTGGAATTAATTAGGCTTGCTAAATTTCTTTAGTATATTGCTTCCCCTGTTGATTTCTTAAAGAAGTACAGTCTATGCGGGTTAAATGTCCAGTAAACTTTCCGCTTAAGGGAAATCCTCATACCTCGTGGAATAACGGCTACGTACTCTCTTGTCCCATTTATTGTGAAGTGAACATATGTTTCCGTCCCTAACGGCTCATAACCCACTATTTTACCTTCATATGAGTTTTCCTGGGGTTCTAAAGTAACTTTAATGTCTTGGGGTCTAATACCCATTACTATTTCGCTTCCAACGTGAGGATATAGTGTGGAATAGTAAGTTTTAGGTATTCTGAACAGTACTGATCCAAGATCTAAAAATAGACTATCTTGTTTTTCTATGAGTGTTCCTTCGAAAAAGCTCATTGGAGGAACACCTATGAATCCTGCTACGAAAATGTTTGCTGGTTTCTCGAAAACGTCTATTGGTGATCCTACTTGCATTATTTTTCCAGCGTTCATTACAGCTATTCTATCGGCCATTGTCATTGCCTCGACCTGATCATGGGTAACATATAACGTCGTTGTTTGAAGTTCATCATGTAGGAGTCTTCTAAGCTCAAATCTCATTTTAACCCTAAGCTTAGCATCTAAATTGCTCAAAGGCTCATCAAGTAGGAAAACTTCAGGCTCTCTAACTATTGCTCTTGCAAGAGCAACTCTTTGCTGCTGACCGCCACTAAGTTGCTTAGGGTATCTATTAAGTAAATCCTCTATTCCCAGGAATTTAGCAACCTCGATAACTTTCCTTCTCCTCTCCTCCCTAGGTACTCTAGCCATTTTAAGTGGAAACTCTATGTTCCGATAAACTGTCATGTGGGGGTAAAGTGCGTAGCTTTGGAAAACCATTGCAACATTTCTTTTCGTAGGATCTATTTCGTTAACGAGCCTATCCCCTATCCAAATCTCACCTTCATCGGGTGTTTCTAACCCCGCAATAAGCCTTAGAGTCGTTGATTTACCGCAACCTGAAGGCCCAAGAAGAACCATAAACTCTTTGTCTTTCACTTCTAATGTTACATGGTTTACAGCTACTACCTTGCCAAACTTTTTTACAACATTTTTCAGGAACACGCGGGCCATGTCCCCATTACCCTTTACCTGCTTGAATAACTATTCCCTTAATCAAATACTTGTTTAAAGCTATGAAAAGCACTATTGTAGGGGCTGCTGCTACAAGAGAACCCGCGATAATAGGCGTATACTCGGTCCACATAGACCTTTGAAACGCAAAACTTAATCCAACGGGGAGGGTGAAGTTTTCAGGAGTTCTTAAGAATACCAATGGTCCTAGAAACGCGTTCCACGCTCCAAGAAACTGATATACTGCTACAGCACCTAATGCAGGCTTAGCAAGAGGTAAGCATATGTAGAAGAATGTTTTGATAGGCCCGCATCCATCTATTCTTGCTGCGTCGAAAATTTCCTGAGGTATAGATAGAAAGTACTGTCTCATGAGGAAAGTGCTAGGCACATTAGCTAGGTTAAGCAGTGCTAAACCTACAATGTTGTCTATTAGTCCAAGCCTATAAATTATGATGTAGTTTGGTACAAGAGTTACGAAAATAGGTATCATTAGAAGAGCCAGTAATGCTGAAAATAAGGCATCCCTACCCGGGAATTTAAGCCTTGCAAAAGCATAGCCTGCCATGCTTGAAAACATTATGTTCCCTGCAACTATTAAGCCAGCATATAATGCTGTGTTAAGGATCCATCTTGGGAAAAGCTCTAGTCTAAAAAGTTTTATGTAGTTTTCTAAAGTGAATGGGTTAGGTATCCATTCTGGAGGATACTTTGAAGCTTGCCCCCAAGTCATAAAAGAAGCTACAAAGGATCTTATGAATGGTGAAAGATAAATGTAAGCGAAGAGGGAAAGCACAAAATATACTAAAGTAATCCATCCTAGCTTACTGAGCTTAAGCGAAGACCTCATCTAACCATCACCTTGTATTTCTTCTGGAAAACATACGTTGTCGAGAAAATTAGTGCGAAAAGGAAAATGCTTTTTGCAGCTGCAACACCGGGTCTTAGATTAATAAATGCTTCATTATATATATCTAAAGCCATAGTGTAGCCCGCGCCACCAGGACCGCCATTAGAGCCTGCCATAACCCATGCTAGGTCAAACATTTGCAATGCCCCAATAAGTCCTAGAACTACTACGTAAACTATCATAGGCTTAAGCATAGGAACAGTAATGTAGATAAATCTCCTAATAGGCCCTGCTCCTTCAAGCATTGCTGCTTCATAAATGTCCCTGGGAATCGACTGCATTGCTGCGAGAAAAGATACCATGAAATGGCCGCTTGTACCCCATATTGCAACAAGAGCTATTGCGTAAAGCAAGTAGTTCTTATCATTTATCCAGTCAGGTGCAAATCCAGGTGCTACAAACTGTAACATGTAATTTATGAAACCTTGTTTCATAAACAACCATATGAAAATCAGAGCTATTATTACAGGGCTTGTAACTGCTGGTAGAAAGTAAGATACCTTATAGAACTGAACCCCCTTAATTTTCTGGTTGGCGAACGCAGCAAGAATCATTGCAAGAACTGTTTGTGTCGGAACAACTATTGCTGTGTACAATAGAATGTTTTTAAGACCTGTATAGAAGGGTGCTTGGAAGAAGTATGCTCCACTAATCCCCCTCCATAAATCTTTAAAAATAACCATAAAGTTCTTTAAACCAACGAACTCCATGGGACCTATATAGTCCCATTTAAAGAAGCTTAGGTAGAAGGCGAAAACTGCTGCGAAGTATCCGAAAACTACGTTTAAACATGTAACAACACTTATAAGTACGAGTGCTTCAAGTGCTTCTCTCGACTTTCTTTTTTCAAGAAGAGACTTTATTTTTCGAGATAAAAAAAGATTTAATTTTGGCATTTTTTCCTTTAGCCTCCTTTAAATATTTCCTCTACTGTTTGTTTCATAGCATTTAATGCTTCATCTATACTTATTTCTCCTCTCATAGCTGAGGCCATGATGTCGCTTATTTTGCCCTCAAGTTCTCCTGACTTCGGGCCCCAAAGGAATATTTGGACTGTGTCGTATTTGAATGAAAGCGACTTTTTGTGCTGAGGCCACATGTTGGGGTCGTTTTCTAATCCCTTAATTGAAGGTAGAGTATGACCCATTTTAACAACTAGTTCTTTCTGCCCCTCCGGACCTAGGATGAACTCTACGAACTTAGCTGCTGCATCCGGATTCTCTGTTTTCGCGTTTATGGCTAAAGCGACGGTATAGGCCATTGTGACACGCTTTTCAGGGCCTTTAGGAACAGGTGCAATATCCCAGTCTTCTCCGAACTTAAAGTCTGGGAATTGGTCGGCAAGGAACGGTATCATCCAGTTACCGCTAATAACCATAGCTACTTCCTGCTTGCCAAAAGCGTCGCCAAGCCATCCTGCACCTACATCCTGAGGTGCAACAACGTAGGGTGTTAGCCCTTGCTTTTCTCTTTCAATTTTGCCTTTAAGATATAGGTTAATATACCATTCCATGGTCTTCTTAACTGCTGAATCATCAAACCATGATGCATCACCTGGGTCGTCAAACCATGGCTTAGGAGCTCCATAGCTTAAAGCTACAGGCATGTATCTATTGAATCCTCTAAGGTAAATAGCTAGTCCAGGCTTCCCTGTTTTATCAGCGATAATCTTAGCATATTCTTCAAGTTCTTCCCAAGTATCTGGTGGTTTTGTTAAACCTGCTTGCTCAAATAGCTTCTTATTATAGAATAGCATTAGCATACTCCAGTCTTTAGGTAAACCGTAGATTTTGCCGTCAGGCCCCCTGAACGGCTCTAGTAGGAAGTCATAGAACTGATTTATGAAGTCCTGACCGACAATATCAGATATCGGATATAGTGCTCCCTTCTCAGCAAATATTGGCGCCCATGCCGAGTCAAGGTAGAATACGTCAGGAGCAACACCAGCACCGAAAGATGCTAAAATGTTTTCATGAAACATTTGCGTTATAACTTCGTACTTAACAGCTATGTTAGGATATTTCTCTTCAAACATCTTAATTATTTTCTCGTAGTTCTTCATCTCTGTTTCTCCAGCGCTCCAACCAGCAAACCTAATATACACTTTTTCAACAACAGTTGTTGTCGGCGGAGCTGTCGGCCGCGTAGCAAACCATGCTGCGGCAATAATGGCTATTATTAGTATGAGAGCTATAATTAGCGATGTTGTTTTTTCTAAAGCTTTAGAATACTTCAACAAATACCACCTTGAACAAGTAGGTACTCTATGCTAATTTATTACTGAATAGTAGTATATATTGCTTACTACACGCCATTGACTAATGTTTTAGAACTTAAGAAATTACTTCCACATATTCAGCTTCTACATCCTCTAAGTATGCTTGCCATCCGCCAACACTTACTTCTCTACCATCTGCTGTTCTAACAAGTATTTGAGCTACGCCTTCAGCAACATTGTAAACTGTTCTTACAGGTTCTCCTTCAAGAAAAACTTTTTGCCCTGTTTTAACATATCTGCCTGAAACTTTTAAGGTAACCTTTCTTCCGCTTCTTCTTAAGATGTTAATCATATTTATTGCTCTAACTAGGTTAAGGAATTTTCTTGTGAAAACTTTCTTACCCCATGAGGTGTAAATGGGTTCTGCAAAGTCTCTTAAATTATGAATGAAGTATTCATTAAAGAGCCTTATTAAGTGAATATTTTTCGTATAGAAGCCCGTAGGAACAACTCTTAATGGTTCATGCCAATTTGTGACGAACACCATCTCGCTTCTATCAGCAATAACTATGACTGTTCCTATGGTTTTCTTAACCCTATGTTCATCAACATATTTTTGAGGTTCAGAGTAACCGTAAGTTATTAAGCATATTGAAACACCTTTCCTATTAAGCTTCTTAAGCTTAGATTTCAATTTGTCAAGCATGTGATCATATGCTGAAATTAAGAGCTCAACTTGAGCATCAGAGATAACGTCCAAAATTTTATCATAAATTCTATTAGGCGAGTTAAGCTTCCATATTCCCTCTCTTGACTCCTCAGCCTTGCTTACATACATTTCCTCTAAGACATCAACTAAGAATGAGTAATTCTCTTTAACTTTCTCAATAATTCTATAGGCAAGCTTTTTAAGAGCTTTACGTGGCTCTTCAACTCTATAAAGTTTAGGCCTGCCTTCTGAAACGATAACCAATCCCTTGTCCTCAAGTGATTTTAAAACATCATACACTCTTGGCTGCGGAATATGGGCTTCTTTAGAGATTTGAGTACTTGTCATTACCTTGTTTCTTAAAAGTACTAAGTAGGCCTTTGCTTCATAGGGGGTTAGCCCTAAATTTCTGAGCTTTAACATTAGTTCTTCAGCATTACTTTTCCTACTCAATATTTAACACCATGCACTTCTGAGAACGTGCTTGCACTAAAACTACATTATTAATTTATTGAAATCTTCTATATTTTTTTATAGCTAAAAACTATCTTTATATACTACAATTAAGTAGTATAATGATTGTAAATAGTAGTTTTCAGAAGTGTCAATGCGGAATGAGGAACATGTTTATTTGGGACTTCGACGGTATCATAGTGTTTACACCTCATGAACTAGCTTGGAAAATCGCTTCAGAAGCCTACGGTATTAGGGGTTTTACAAGTGAGTTTTATAGAAAATATGTTTCCGGAAGACCCAGAATAGAAGGAGGAAAAATCATTCTCGAAAAACTAGGATATTTTAACGAGAAAAAGCTAAGCGATAGGGAAAGAGAGGAAGAAATAAAGAAGTTTACAAACTTCAAAAATAGGGTTTTTAGAGAGCTTGTGGAAAAAGGATTTTTCAAAGTTAATTGGGCGGCAATAAGCTTCATAATTAAGGCTAAAGAACATGGTATTTTTCAAGTCTTAGCATCAGCATCAAGAAATGTACATATCATTGCCGACAGAGTAGTTGTAAAAGGCTATGGTAAACTAACTGAACTGTTTGATGTTGATGTGAGTGGTTCAGGAAGAACTAAAGACGAGGTTTTCAAAAGAGCAGTAGATGTAGTAAGAAGAAAACGCATGAAAATACAATGTATAGTTGTTTTCGAAGATTCACCTTCAGGAATAATTGCTGCTAAGAAATTGGGGTTAAAAACTGTAGGATATAGGGATCAAGCATTAAGAAAATATGGTGCTGACTATGTGATTTATGATTTCTCAAAAACAACACCTCTCCACATACTCAAAGAGCTTGGGTGTTACTTTGAAGCTAACATTTAAGGACAGAGTATTTAGTCTTTCAAGAGAGAAAAAACTAGCAACATTACTAACATTATCGAACGGTAGGTTCGCGGTTAGAGGAGCTTTTGAGCTTTACCCTCTCTCTTTAGGTACTCTAGTAAGCCATGTTTACGACCATGTCCCCGTATTCTACAGAGAACTAGCCATCCTACCTGAAGTTTCAAAGCTAAAGATAATTGTTGATGGTAAACCCCTCGATTTTAGTTTTTCAAAATTTCAACTTAAAAGAACGCTCAGTTTAAACAGTGGAGTTGTTGAAGCAGCACTTAAGTGGAAAGGATATGGTGGAGAACTGGAATATTTTAGCTACAGATTAGTCCATAGAAAGCGTAAGGGTCTGTTTCTAATTAACGCTACGTTAAATCTTAGAGGATACGATAAAGCATCGCTTATAAGCTATATTGATACTAGCGTAGGTAATTATTTCATAAACGACAAGGCTATGATAAAACACTATGTAGTAGAGCAGGTAAGGTACGCAAATGGCACATTACTACTCACTTTAAGAACCTTAGACAATAAGTACAAAGTATCTATAGCTATGAAAAATAGTATTTCTAAATTCCATGAACGAAGCTTTTTCAACGAGCATAATGTATTAGGCGAAGTATTCACTGTAGGGGGAAATAGCAGTATTGAAATTACGAAGTATGTTTACATAGTTAGAAATATTGATTCTAAAAACTATGTTCAAGACTCTTTAAAGAACATACGGAAACTTTGTGAAATAAGCTTAAACAAGCTGTTTAGAGAACATATAAGCTCATGGAGACGGGTGTGGAGAAGAATAGGCCTAAGCATTAGGGGAGACAAACACGTAGAGAAGGCACTTAAATTTAACGCATTTCATCTCTTACAAGTAATAGACGATGATAGAGAGTATGCTATACTTCCAGCTAGAGGGCTTCACGGACTAGGATATAGGGGGCATGTTTTCTGGGACACAGAAATATATGCTCTCCCATTTTACATGTTATTTTATCCAGAATACGCAAGGAAAATTTTAATGTTTAGATGTAAGCTTCTAGAGCAAGCTAAAGAGAACGCTAGGAGGAATGGCTATAGGGGCGCGCAATACCCTTGGGAATCGGCTGATGATGGCCTCGAAGCTACGCCTAAGGAAATACCTCTTGACTTCTCTGGGGAAAATACTATTAGGATATGGACTGGTGAAGAAGAACAACATATTACGGCTGACATAGCTTATGCTGTTAATAAATACTACGAAATTACGGGTGATAAATCATTCATGAAGGAATGTGGGTTAAAAATAATCTTTGAAACAGCAAGGTTCTGGGCAAGTAGGGTTAAATACGATGAATTAAAGGACTTGTATGTAATAGAGAATGTTATGGGTCCTGACGAATATCATTCTCATGTAAATAACGACTACTTCACTAATTTAATGGTGAAGTATAATCTTGAGCTAGCTGTGAAATACTTTGAAAAAGCACTAAAAAATAGTGAGTGGTTTAATATTGTTAGAGAGCTAAATATTAATGAAGATGAAGTTAAATTGTGGGACCGAATTTCAAAGAAAATGTTCCTTCCATGTTCTGAAAATAATTTATGCGAAGAATTCGAAGGATACTTTAACCTTGAAGACCATGTAGTTCAGCCTAACATTAATATAAACATAGGTGAGAAACATATTCCGAAGACTATTTTGGAAAAAATTGATAGAACGCAAATAATTAAGCAAGCATCTGTGGTATTGGCTCATTATCTACTATCTGATAAGTACGGATTCAGCAGGGATTTCATTAAGAAAAACTTTGACTATTACTTTAAGAGGACAACCCATGCTTCATCTCTCTCCTTACCAGTGTATGCTGCGGTTGCAGCTAAACTTGGCCTAAAAGAACTAGCCTATACTATGTTTAAATACGCTATATATGCTGACTTAAGGGACATCTATGGTAATGTTGAAGAAGGATTCCATGTAGGTTCAGCTGGTGGTTCATGGCAAGCGTTTCTTTATGGTTTCTTAGGTTTAGAAATAAGTGAACATGGAATAAATGCATTACCTAATATTCCTAGTCACTGGCGCTATGTTAAAGTGAAAATTAACGTTCATGGGAGGAGCTACTTGGTAGAGGTAAGTGATGGGATCTTAAGGGTTCGGGAAATTTAAAAGTCGAATGTATTCTTCAATTTTTGCTAAGGGATTGCCAGCTTGAGAAAAAGAATCTAATCGTTTGATCGCTATTTCCAGTAATAATAATAATTAAAATTAACATATTGTCGGCTTCAATGCTTGTTTTAATGTCTGGTGCTTCAACCGTACCAGCTATTCATTTTTTACTATAGATGGAATCGCTTTTCCTAATCCCTCTATAAACTTGGTAATAATCTGTATCTTAAACAAAAAGCATTGGAAAGACGTAGATTCTCCTGGATTCGTGCAGGATTTTTTCCTCTAAGTATCTAAAATAAAAAAGGGTAAAGTGTGAATGTTGTGGAATGGTTTCTTGATGTTTTTGTTTGGAGGAGGTTTATATGGGTTTTTCTATGTTCTAGGCGTGCTTGCGGGAGCTATGTCTTGTTTTAGTGAAGCGGAGAATTCTATGTAATATACTTCATCAACTATATTGCTGTTAAAAGACAGGGAAGTAGGCAGTTTTGAAGCTGGAGAGTTGGGGGAGGTTCTTGCTCTAGTATTTGTCTTGTTTTTCGCTTAAATATTTGTAGTTGCAGAGTGTTCATGGAACTTTCTTGGGTTATGGTGTTTCTAGGGGTATTTCGCTTAAGAATAGTACTCCTAGGTCTCTTAGGTTCTTGATAGTAGGTTTCATTTCTCTCTCTACTTTCCTAAATAAAGCTGTGCCCTTTAATTCTAAAGCGTAAGCTACTATACTGCAGTCTGTAAGTGCTATACCTAATTTCTTCTTTAACTCCCCTATTTTCAGCGCTAACATTTCATCTATATTTCCTACTTTCAACCCTACGTATTCTTTAAGCCAAATAATGTAGTTTAAAGCTTCATTATTAGGTTCAGCAACACCCATAGCCTTATAGAACTTCGAAGTAACGTGTAGTGTTTCAGCTAGAGCAAGTGATGTAGTGTAAAGAGTTAATTCGCGGTTTAAAGCCTTCTTAAAAATTACTTCTACTTTCCTAGCTAGAGGAGATGATTTGTCAAGATATTCGACAAGCACGCTTGTATCTAAAACATATACTCTACTATTTACGCCCAACAATTCTCCTCGTCTTTTCCTCTTCAAGCCTATACTCCTCACTTAACGCTTCTTCCAAACCCCTTCTCGCCTTCTTAGTAGCTTCTACACGTATAACCTTCAAAGGCTTAATGATAATTCTACCCTCCTCAACACCTAATATGACGAGAGATTTTTCCTCAATACCAACAAGCTCTCTTAAAGCTTTAGGAAGAACTATAACACCTTTCCTTCCAACCTTTACTACAATAGTTGGCCCTTTACTCAAGAATCTAACCCAAGTAATTACATATGAACTCAATGCTAATAAGCTTAACTTTAAACATTGATTATTAGCAAGAGATCTTAAAATTATCACTCATATGGTATATAGGTGAAGCTAGGAAAATAAAAACAAAAGTAGCCTTCTCTCTACAACATAAATATGGTTATTTTCAGTTAGAATTGCAGCAAGTAGCATTATACCGAGATAATGATTATAATACCTCATATGGGATTTGATGAGAAGATTTATGATGAGGTTTATGTTAAGAGAAGCTTAATGCTAAGCTTAAAGTGCCTGGAATACCTTCAGCGTAAGTAGAAAGCTTACACTACTTCTATTACATTCATTTTTCACTCTTCTTTCTATCTAGGTTTTGACTATGGAATAATGGTTTAGCATTCCCTAAAATTTATCGTGTCTGTCCTTAATTCCTCGAGATTCTTATATATTCTAGCTTAGAAATTATTTAAAGGTGTATGCGGGTTGGTAAAGTATTGGGTTTTTGCTGTTTCTGAGGAGAACTGGTTTGTTATTAAGGAGAAATACGTTTACGGTGTTCCCGAGAGTTCCAAGGCTGTGGAACTTGTTAAACCTGGCGATGTTGCTGTTTTCTACGTTAAGAAGAAGGGTTCTAAGAAGCTTGGAGGAAAATTTGTTGGAGCATTCAGCGTTATTTCTAATTGGTATCATGAGTTGAAGCCTTTATGGCCCGACGAGATTAGGGAGGGTATGGTTAAGTATCCTTGGAGAATCAGGGTTAAGCCTATAAAGTTTGGTGTAGCCGATTTTACTGAGCTTGTGCCAAGGCTTAGTTTTATTACTAACAAGGAGAGGCCTTACGTGTTTCTTATTGGAATACCTGCAAACTTGGGGAAGCCAATACCTGAAGAAGATGCTAAGCTTATCATTTATTCTTTAAAGTAGTTTCTATTAATTTTTGGTGTGCTATATTTCTTAGTTTTAACTAGGCTTGTTGAATTTATAATTGGGTGTTGTGTTTAAAGTGTTTTTAAATGTACCGCTGTGTGTGAAGCGTTATGCACTTTAGAAAGCAGCGAGGATAAAGCATTTTTATTAGGGGCGTTGGTGGGTCTGGGTCTCACAGTAATACGATCGATACTCCTCTTTTGCGTTTTCCTTGAAGTACTGTTCTCCTAGAGGTAACTTGTTATTCTAAACTCTGTGCTTAATTTTTGGAGAATTAGGTTTTGTATTCTTAAGTTGTTGACTGTACGATAGCAATGCTGTACTTGTTTTCCACTAGTTGGTTTGATGTTTAGAAGTTACACTTATATGTTTTAGTGGGTTTTATTTATTTGGTGGGTTTGTTGGAGTTTATTGTTAGGGTTGATAGTAAGGGTAGAGTTTTGATTCCTAAGGGTTTAAGGGAGGCTGTTGGTGTTAAAGAGGGCGGTTTAGTTAGAGTTTATGTTGAGGGTGGTAAGGTTGTTGTTGAGCCTTTAGGTTCTGTTGCTGATAGGTTTTTCGGATGCTTCAAGGTAGAGAGGTGGCCTGACGATCTTGACGGGTTTGTTGTTGAGGCGGTTAAGGAGTGGTGGATGAGAAAAAGTATGTAGATGTTAATGTTTTCCTTTACTGGCTTGGAGCTCACCCCACCTTGGGTGGGAAAGCTAAAAACTGGGTTAGGGAAATTGAGAAAGCATCTAGGGGAAGCTATGTTACGTCTTCTCTAGCTGTTTACGAGGTTTTAGTAATACTGGCTGGGCTTACGGAACATAGTTTGAGGGATGAAGGATTTGTCGGTAAGGTTTTAAAGGCTATACTTAGCCTCCACGGGTTAGAAGTGGTTCCAGTACTTCGTGAAGACTATAGTAGGGCATTTGAGCTTATGAGGGAATATGGCTTAGATTTCGAAGATTCAATTCATTTAGCTGTTGCTTTAAGGGAGAAAGCAGTCAAAATAGTTTCTAACGACATGGATTTCGATAAAACACCTTTAACTAGAGTATTTTAATGTATTCTCGGAGAATCAGTTAAATAATTAGAGGGGTTAATTTAGCTTAATATTGAACACCATGTTTCCCACGTGCCTAACTATGGGGTTCCGTACAAAAGTCTATGTGTTTAAAGTAGGATCAGTACCTAAGGATTTCATGGATTTCGTTTCAGAAACATTGAACAGTTTTTATCGTTCTCTAAGCGGCTTATTTCCTCCGGAGCTTGTTGAAGCATATGTTTATGGTTCTTCACGTGAGAAAATTTTGTTCTTGGAAGCTGAAGCCAGGGATTTAGGTGTTATAGCTGTAGGTGATTTTATAACTGTTCATGAAGCATGGAGAGGGTGGCCTAGAATACATATCGACTATGAGAAATGCCATTCCCTACAGTTAGAGTATATTAAGGCTCTTATACTGCATGAAGCAGCTCATAGCGTTCTCCATGGCTCACCGCTTTACTACATGGTTAACATAGACCGTAAGCTCATAGAGGACTTCGGGTTCGAATACGTTGCAAAAATAGTTTACCTGTCTTCAACCGTGGTAAAGGATCTAGACGTACATAAATTACTAGCGGAGCATGGGTATAGGGGCTACGTTGAGAAGTACTTTGAGTTTCTTAGAAATGTTCAGTTGAGAGACATGAAATGTGATGATGTTTTAAGCTTCCTAGAATTGGCAAAAGTTCTAACACCATGCATATTCTTGGAAAAAGAATGTAGAAACATAGAAGGAAATCTTCACGAAACATGCAGGACCGCAGTTGAGGAAATTATTAGAATTTTGAAAGAGCTTACTACGACATACTCTCACCTAGATTTAAACCGGAAAATCCTCATAGTAGCTAAGAGGATTAAGGATATAGTGAAAGAACGTAAACGTTAGGCGGATACGTTTTGGTTTTTGAAGTGCTTATAGAGTTTACATGCTATGTTTGAACCTGATATCCCATAGTTCTTTGCTTTTCGAAAGAACTGGGATTTTCTCCCTGACTTCAGAAGCTAAGTCTAAATCTATTTCGAATTCAACATATTTTTCACCTAAGCCTAAATCTAAAACCTTAACACCGTAGGGGTTAACTACCATACTTCTGCCAACATATTTTTCGCCGAAATGGTTTGAAAGAACAATCCATAAACCGTTCTCATGGGCTCTAGCTTTAACAAGGAAGTCTAATGTTTCTTCTTTCAGAAAACCCGAAACCCATCCTCCATGAACAACAACGAGGTTTGCTCCTTTTAGAGCGTAGGTTCTGAAAAGCTCTGGAAACCTTAAGTCATAGCATATAGCAACTCTAATCCTAGCATCTCCAACAACCACTTCTTTAGATAGAGATTTTCCGGGAGAAAAATAGTTTGATTCCATGTATCCGTAAGCGTCAAATAAATGTATTTTACTGTAAACCTTAACTAAAGAACCATCGGGTTTTACGAGAACACTAGAGCTTAAAGGCTTAGCAAACAAACCATGCTTCTCAATAAAGTGTGTGAAAATGTATGCGCCTAGGTCTGTAGCAACCCTACTTAGCCTCTTTAAATAAGCACTATCACTAATACTTTCCGATAACCTGAAAACATCGCCTGGTTTCAAATCAAACACGTTAACCATAGAATATTCGGGAAGAACAATGAAATCCGCTTCCCTAAACCCCCTCCTAACAATATCCTCTATTTTCCCAACGTTCTCAACAACATTAGTACCAAAACATGCTTGAACAACACCAACCCTAACAACCAACCTAAACCCTCCTTCAAAAAGAACCTGGTTAAAATCTTACCTTCTACGGGAAAAATACTTTACCATAACACTACATTACTAAGCCATTAAACATACCTAGCAGAAAACAAACAGAAAAGTTAAAAAGCCATACTCAAGTCTTCTCAACAACCTCCCCATCATCATCATCACCAGGCGTCTTCCAC
>Ga0190308_1000279_pt1 | contig 17044 bp, 17 predicted proteins | sample 48700756_MG_FD_165050 | JGI IMG/M metagenome (GOLD analysis project Ga0190308, IMG submission 165050) | Hydrothermal vent sediment bacterial communities from Southern Trench, Guaymas Basin, Mexico - 4870-07-5-6_MG | ecosystem: Environmental > Aquatic > Marine > Hydrothermal vents > Sediment ...
CATTGATAAACTCCAGTAAAAGTTCCTTCAAAGGTTATTTTTTCACTTACATCCAACCCCCACCCTGGAGTTACTTGAGAAGCTATCATCATTAAACCACCCATCATCATCGCTAAACTTGCTTTTTCATATCACCCTCCTTTTTAAGTTTTTAGTAATTTTTTTATCCTAATCCCAGTAATCTACCCCCTTGATATACAATAAAAGCTGCAATCCATGGCACAATTGTATAGATTAAAAGTGCTTGACCAAGAAATCTCCAGCTACCAAATTCAGCCCTTAAAGTAAAAGCAAATACCATACAAGGCCAATAAAGTAAAACAAATACCATAAAAGCATAAGCACTTAAAGGAGTAAAGGCATTTTGTAATCTGTTTTTTAATCCATTTTCTTCTTCTGCTTCAAATACTCCACTTTTTAAAGTAAATAAATTAGTAAAACCATCTTTTACTGCTTTTCCAAAAGATACTAAAATATTTTTAATATCTTCTCCAAAAGTTGTTTTTTCTTGAGCTTCTTCTTCCTCTTGTATTCCATATATTTGAGCCATAGTGCTTACTACTATCTCCTTAGCTACTACTCCTGTAAATAAAGCTGAACTTGCTTCCCAATTACCAAAACCAAGAGGTGCAAATACAGGGCTAATAACTTTACCAATTCTTGCTAAAGCAGTTTGATCTTTTGGTGCTCCATAAGGAATATTTAATAAAACCCATACCAAGATTGAAAATGCAAGAATAAAGGTTCCAGCTTTTATAAGAAAATGTTTTAGTTTTTCCCAAGTATAAATCATTAAATATTTAAAAGTTGGCATTCTATAAGGAGGTAGTTCCATAATAAAAACAGGTTTCATACCTTTATAAAATGTCTTATTTAGTATTATTCCTAAAACAACAGCAGTTATTATTCCTAAAATATATAAAGACCAAATTACTGTAGCACCATATTTAGCAAAAAATGCTCCAGCAAATAAAACATATACTGGAAGTCTTGCGCCACAAGACATGCAAGGACAAAGTAAAGCAGTTAATTTTCTATCTCTTTCTGTTTCAAGAACTCGTGTAGCATATATAGATGGCACATTGCAACCAAATCCTATAACTAAAGGAATAAAAGATCTACCATGAAGTCCAAATGAATGCATAATTCTATCCATTACAAATGCAGCTCTTGCTAAATATCCACTACCTTCAAGAAAAGTGACCATAAACATAAAAATTCCTATTAGTGGAACAAAAACCAATACTGCCCCTACTCCTCCAATTATTCCATCTATTATGAGAGATTTAAGCCACTCAGGAGAATGTAGAGTATCAAGAAAAATGGAAGCCCATTTACTAATTTCTCCACTTATTACTCCATCTACCCAATCACAAAAAGGTCCTGAAAAATCAAAGGCAATTTTGAATACAATCCACATAATTACTAAAAATAGGGGAAGACCAAGAAATCTATTTAATACGATTTTGTCAACTCTTTCAGTAAAATCAGGTTCTAATTTTTCTTTCTTTCTTACTACTTCTTTATTAATTCCATGAGCAATCCCATATCGAGCATCAGCTAAAATAACATCAATATCATCGTTAAAAGTATTTATTAAAGGTCTTCTTATTTCTTCAAGCAGATTTTTCATATGAGTTAATCCAGTCTCTTTTAAAACTGCTTCATCTCCTTCAAGAAGACTTAAACATAACCATCTGGAAGGATATCTTTGCAATACTTGAGGATAATCCCTTTCAAGTCTTTTCTTTAAATTTTTAAGTGCTTCTTCTATTTCTTTTCCATAATTTAAAGCCCGAGGTATATAAGCATCTTTATTTTCTGCAACTTCTTTTACTGCAAGAAGAAGTTCTTTTATTCCTTTTCCTCTGGTAGCTATAGTAGGAACAACTTTAATTCCAAGAGCATTTTCTAATGCATTTATATTTATCTCATATCCTTTTTTCTTTGCCTCATCAAATATATTTAATGCCATTATTACAGGAATGCCCAATTCTAAAAGCTGAAGAAGTAAATAAAGATTTCTTTCAAGGTTAGTTGCATCCACTACATCTATTATCAAATCAGGTTTTTCTTTAATAAGAAAATCTCTTGCTATAATTTCTTCCTGAGTATAGGGATTTAAACTATATATTCCAGGAAGATCCACTAAATTAATAGTTAAATCTTCGACTTGAAGTAAAGCTGTTTTCTTTTCCACTGTAACTCCTGGCCAGTTTCCTACTTGAAGCCTTGTTCCTGCAATTGCATTTATGAGAGTAGATTTACCTGTATTAGGATTTCCTATAACTGCAACTGTTATCTTTTTCATTATTCCACCTCCTCAACTTCTATAATTTCTGCTTCATTTTTTCTTAGGGAAAGATGATAGTTTTTGACAATTATCTCTATAGGGTCACCAAGAGGAGCTATTTTTTCAACATAAACAATCTCTCCTGGAACAAGTCCCATTTCCATTAATCTTCTTTTTAAAAAATCACCACTTTTAAGTCTCACAATTTTTGCTTTATTTCCTGGTTTAAGATCATTTAATCTCATAAGCACCTCCTTTAAAAAAATTTTAAATTTATCTTTTTATGTTTTTACCAAAAAAATCTATATAATAAATAAAATTTGAAAAGTAACAAAAAAAATTTTTGTCAAGAGGTTTGACAAATTTCCTTATAAATAAATAATTAATGAAAACTTCCTATATAGCCAACCCGAATTTAAAATTCGGGTTGGCTATATAGTTTTTAAGGAGGAGGTGTAGTATGAAGGCAAGCCTTAAAATGAAAGATTCCATCTTAATCCTACAATATAACCTTCTTTATCTTCATCTTCCTTATCATAATTATCACTTAAATACTGGAAATCTACTGTTAAATCTGAACTCAATACTTCATAAGAGAAAAGTTCAAATTTAGCATAAGCCTCTACAGCATGAGTATTGGAAATATCTGCATCATCAGGACTATCTAAATAAGCATAACCTATTCCAAATTCATTTCCTTCTTTACCAAGAAAATAGAAAGGCACATTAAACCCAAAAGAGATTAAATTATTATAATCAACCTGAGCTTCATCATCCTGCCAACCAGCTCTCAAGAAAAAACCTATAGGATTTTTACTAAAAGGATTTCTAATAAATCCTAAATCCTGATCTATAGAAACACCAACACCATAAATACTCTCTTTATCTTTTCCTTCCCAATCATAAAACTCATCACTTGTAATAAATCCAAAAATTCTATAATTCCCTTCTCCCCATTTAGAGTTTAAGGTATAACCAAGCTGAAGTGCATAATATTGATAAAATGCTTCTTTGTCTTCTCCCACATCCCCCTTAGTTGTCATTCCAAGAAGTTTTGCAGAAAAAGGACCTTTGTTAAATTCTGCAACAGCACCTAAATCATAACTTGGTGGAGTAGTTAAAGGAGTATTAACAAATACATCATTCATAAATTGAGTTATTTCATCATTTGCAAAACGATTATCATCAATATAAACAGTTGCATCTATAATTCCAATTGTAATCTTTAAAGATGTATCTTTATAACTAAAAGTATGAGCATACCAAGCTTCTAAAATATTATCCTGTTGCTCATGACCATTTATATTCTTTACATCATCTTCCAAGTCATCTGCATTTGGAGCTAAAATAAAAGGAGAAACATCTTTTAAGCCGTTCCCACTTGCAAAACTTCCTAAAATAAAAAACTCATTATTTTCAGTAGGTGTAAAAGATAAGCCAAGATCAATTGCTCCTGAGCCTCTGTTTTTACTATCAATATCTGGTCCATCCATCCATTGATAAACTCCAGTAAAAGTTCCTTCAAAGGTTATTTTTTCACTTACATCCAACCCCCACCCTGGAGTTACTTGAGAAGCTATCATCATTAAACCACCCATCATCATCGCTAAACTTGCTTTTTTCATATCACCCCTCCTCATTTTTTATTTTAAAATAAAACTGTATTTTAATTTCAATTTCAAATAATATAAAAAAAAATTTAATTTAGAGGCTGCGGTTAAATTAACCACAGCCTAATAAATTATTATTTCATCTCCCATACTTGAACCCAAATAACCGCATCCTGAGAAAGCTTTTTACCCTTGTATTCTAAATCCCCACCTACATCTATAGCTGCAAAACCCCACCAACCTGCTTTAGGAAGACCAAAAGTAAATACACCATTTGAATCTGCCTTAATAGTCTGGGTAACAAGTGCATCATGGGGAGCCTCTATCTTGGCTTCTTTAACAAAAGCATTTCCTTTAATATCATGATTCAGATACTCCACTTCAATCTCAGCATAAGGCACTGGTTTACCGCCGCGTGTAACTATACCACGAAATACATTACCAACCCACAGAGCATAAGGTTTATCTAAAGGAATAATCTCAACAGGTAAAGGGTCACCTACTGGTTTATCCCAATCTGTTGGTATACCACCTATATTGAATATAACCTTGGTGCACTGCTGAATATATATATCTTCTGAAGGTTCATAATATGGTGCAGGAACAAAATAAAAAACATGATCACCCATGCCTTTTAGTTTAACATTAGCTTCATAAGCCCTGCCACTATTAGTCAAACTTCTAAAAGTAATTGGTTTTAATTTTTTCAACAAATCCTTTTTCTTTCCTTTATGCATTACACCAAATGCTATAGGTGGATGTATCTTACCACTTTCATCTTTTCCAATATCCATAGTATGACCTGCCTCAAATGGATGAGTAAAGATCAGCTTAAGATTAATCTTTCTCGTTTTAGGAACGCTTTCAGGACTATAAATTAACATAAAATGAGCAAATGCAGAAATACTTAGCATAAATATAAACACCATACTTAATACCATAATCTTCCTCATCTCTTACACCTCCTTTATTATTTTTTATTCGGTAATGTCTTTACTATCTATTTTTAATACATGACCTGGCCCTGCATCAAAGATTACTGTATAAGGGACATTTGGCTTTTTAAAAGTAAATTCACTATCCTCATTCATCTTTCCTTTTATCAACACTTTCCCACTTTTATCCACCACAAGCATAGTTACACCAGCAGCAGAAGAACCATCAGAAAACCCACCCTCACATGTCACAGTTCCATCTCCATTGTCATAACAAGTGCAAAGAGGAGTATGGGCATAAGAATAATTACTCATAACCATAAGACCAAATAAACAAATTAATACTTTTTTCATTATATCACCCCCTTTTATGTGATTTTTGGCTCTCTTTTAATAAATCCCAATATTGCTGTACATATTATTGCTAAAATATAAAAGGCTATCATTGCTTGAATTCCTGAAAGACCTAATAAGTTTCCTCCAGTAAATATAAGTATTGCTATTATAAGTCCCAATATAATAGGATAAATCGTAGCAAATAACATCCATTTTGTGCTTCCAGTCTCCAATCGCACCATAATCAGTGTAGGAATACAAGGAGGATACATAGCCATAAAAAGCATTATAGCCAAAGCATGAAGTGGTGTCCAACCAGTTTCTTCCCTCTTCATTCTTTCCCCGAGTTGTGCCTCTTCACCTGTTGGAGATTGATAAATACTTCCTAAGGTTGCTACAGCATTTTCCTTGGCTGCAAAAGAACTAATAAGAGCAATATTTATACGCCAGTTAAATCCTGCAAATTTTGTAAATGGTTCTATAGCTTGACCAAAACGTCCTAAATAGCTTGACATAACTGTCTCATTTTTAATTTCACGTCTTAGTTTCTTTCTTACCTTTGCAAGCTTTTTATATGCCTTATAAACCTTTTTTGCATTTTTATCTTTTATCTTTTTTCCATCAAGTTCATAGTTTCCTCTTTTTACTATTTTATAAAATTCAATATTTTTAGTCTTAAATTTTTCATCAATAGCCCTTTTTTCCTCTTTTCCTTTTGCCCTCATCATAGCAGTCTTATATGAGTCCCAATATCTGGTAAATTCCATAAGTCCTTCACCAGCCAAAATCTTAGCATATGGATTTTCTTTTCCTATTTCCTTATAAAACCTCTCAATTGCCTGATTTGCCATTTTTTCATAATAGGCTTTTCTTTCTTTACTTATTCCAGGCATGCTAATAAGTATATAAACAATAGTAGCTACTACAATAACAACGGTTATAACCTTTCTTACAAAAAGCCATGTCCTTTCTAAACAACGACGCAAAACACCAGAAATTGTAGGGATATGATAAGGAGGTAACTCCATTACAAATGGAGCACTTTCCTTTCTCTTAAGAACAGTAAGATTTAAAACTTTGGCTACACCAAGTGCTATAATTAATGTAATGGTAGCTATAAAAAACATAGCAAAAGCTTTATATTTAGCAAAAAACATACCAATTAAAAGCACATAAAGTGGAATCTTAGCCATACAATTCATAAGAGGTACAGTAAGTATTGTTGCCATACGTGCCTTTTCATCTTTTATACCACGACATGCCATAACACCTGGTATGGCACAACCCCCTACATATACACCACCTAATATATAAGGTAGAATAGATTGCCCATGAAGACCAAAATGCCTAAAAATACGATCTAAGATAAATGCCATACGTGCCATATAGCCTGTATCTTCAAGTATTGCTATTAAGGTGAAAAGAATAAGAAAAATAGGAATATAATTTAAGACCGCTATAATTCCATCAATAACCCCTAAAGGTAAGGAACGAAGGAATGGATCAAAAATGAATCCTTCAGGAGGAAGGATTTTTGCTATAAAATTTCTAAAAGAAACTAAAATGGGCCAAGTATAATTAGTGATTTTGTAACCTTGAACTATAGAAAGTTCATATAAACTATAAATAACAGCAGCTAAAATAATAAAACCAAAAACCTTATGGCAGACAACTTTATCAATTTTATCAGATAAGGTTAAAGTTACTTCCTTTTTTCTCTTAATAACACTTTCTACAATTTTCTCTGCAGTAAGATAACGCCTTTGAGCAATGACCTTTTCAGGTGTCTCCTTATATTGAGATATAAATCTTTCTCTTTCATTTTTCACATAATCTATAATTTCTTTCCCATTTTTTGATTTTTCTTTAACAAGCCTTTCTGCCTCACTATCTCCTTCCATAAGTTTTACAGCAAGCCATCTTAAAGGATAATTTTGAGAAAGCACAGATTCTTCTGAAAGTCTTTTTTCTAAAGAAGATAGTATAGGCTCTAACGTATTACCATAATCAATACGTCTAAAGTTAGGTTTAATATTTCCTTTGGCAACATCCCATATTGCTTTCTGAAGTTCTTTTTTTCCTTTTCCCTTATTACCAATTGTTGGAATTACTGGGACCCCTAACTGTCTACTTAATTCATCTATATTTATTTCGATTCCTCTATTTTTTGCTACATCCATCATATTTAAATCAATTACTAATGGAATTCCTATCTCACCAAGTTGAAATGTAAGATAAAGATTCCTTTCAAGATTTGACGCATCCACTATATCAACTATTAATTTTGGTCTTTCATGAAGAATAAAATCCCTTGCTATACGTTCCTCTAATGTGTATGAAGTAAGGCTATAAGTACCAGGCAAATCAACCAATTCTATTTTATCTCCTTTAAACTTAAATATTCCAGTCTTCTTCTCAACAGTTACACCAGGATAATTAGCTACATGCTGTCTTGCCCCAGTAAGAAGATTAAAAATTGTAGATTTACCAGAATTTGGCTGACCTGCAACTGCTACTATAATTTTTTCCTTTTTCATAATGGTTCTACCTCAATATATCTGGCTTCTGAATGACGAAGACTAACATGATACCCTCTAACAATAAATTCAACCGGATCTATAAGTGGTGCATTACGCACTACTTTTACCTTTGTTCCAGGTATAAAACCCATATCCATTAAGCGTTGCCCTATAGCACCACCTATATTTACTCTTATAATTTGGCATTCTTGACCAGGTTTTATTTCGTCTAAGGTTATCACTTTTTGTTCTTTCATATTTTAATTTATAGTGTATTTCAATTTCAATTTCAATAAATAACAAAAAAAATTTTTTTGTCAAGAGGTTTGACAAAATTAATTTTTAAATTAAAGTTGTGATATTTAACAATGGAAAAAATGAATCGTTTAATTCCACTCAGTATGGTAAGTAAAAACAAGGAAGTAACAGTGGTAGGCATAAATGCAGGTAGAGGATTACAATCAAGACTTTTTAGCTTAGGGATTATTCCAGGGGTTACTATAAAAGTGCTTAATAATTCAGGACCTGGTCCTGTAATTATATCAATAAAAGATACAAGAATTGTTCTTGGCTGGGGTGTAGCCCAAAAAATCATAGTAAGTGAATCATGTTAGTAACTTCAAAAAATTCCTAAAGATTGGCTATTTAGATGCTTTATATCCATATTCATATTGACAACCAACACCAAACACTTTAGCAATAAAACTTGCCATTTCTTGAACCTAATGGGCACTTGTTACATATAGGGTGCTTACCCATACTTTTAATAAATTTAATCTTTTTTAAATATATGTTTTTTACATCATCCTGGTTAAAAACATCCCCCAGGTAAAGCTCTAAAAGATAGGGACAGGGAGTAATTTTACCTTCAACTGTAATAAAAATACTATATATAACTGCAACACAAGGTATAGAAGGTCTTGGAGGTAGGTATAGTTTTATCTTTAATTCTTTTACTAACTCTTTTGCTTTTTTAAATAATTTTTTTTCTTCCTCAGCAGAAATATACTCTACATTGGGGTGAACCTTAAATAGCCTGTGTAAGAGAATTGCGTCAATATTTAATTGGGAGGCAATTTTCATTAAATCCAGAATTTGATCAAAATTTTCTTTATATATAACGATATCCATATAAATTTTTGGCTTCTTCAATCTCTCTTTATTTCTTTTTCTTATTAATTCTCTAATTTGAGGTAAAATAGATAAAAGGATTTTTTTATTATGTATTCCAAGGGCAATAATGCTTAAACCACTATCAAAGATTTTTCCTAAATTTTCTTTAAGTAAAGTCCCATTAGTAGTAAGCTCTGTAGAAATTCCTTGTGACTCAGCATATTTTATCATTTGAAATATTTGAGGATTAAGCAACGGCTCACCCCAACCATGTAGACAAACATGCTGAAAATTACCAAAATTCAATATTTTTTTAAAATTTTCTAAAGATAGTTGAGCACTACTTTCATTTAAATTTCGTCGCATACATATTTTGCAGTTTAAGTTACATCTGCGAGTAGGTTCAATTTGTAAAGTTAAATATCTATTTAGCCAATTCATTTAAATATTTTTGACTTTTTTCCACGCAAAAAGTTCCAGACTAAACCAGCAAAAAGAACTGTCAGAGCACTTATATGAGGCCAAAGTCTGCATAATCCTGTGCAACCACTAATTTTCCCTTTTGTAAGTACACTTACTGGTACACACATATCTTTCACCTCCTTTTGTTATAATTTGGATAAAATTTTTTCAGTTTCTTTTATTACCTCTTCAAACTCACGTTCTTTTGCTAACTCTATTGTTTTTTTAAAATATTCTTCTGCTTTATTTCTATTTCCTGCTTTCATATAAGCAATACCAATATATTTATGAGCATCTAAATAATAATTTGTATGATTAACTGGTCTATCTGAAAATACCCTTCTTTTTATTGTCTTTTTAAAGTCAGAGATTGCTTTATCATACTCACCAAGCTCTAAATAGCATAATCCTCTTTTAAGATATAGTTTATGAATATCGTATTCATCTGCTTCTTTAATTTTTTTATTATACAATTTTAAAGCTTCCTTTATATATTTTTTTGCTTTCATTTTATCACCCTTCTTTTTATATACTTTCCCTAACCATAATCTTGCCTCTGCATCCATCCCATATTTTGACTCACTTAACGCCTTTTTAAGATTAAGAATTGCTTCATCATACTTACCAAGCTTATAATAGCACCTTCCTTTGGTAAAATAATAAAATGTAGCTTTTCCATATCTTTTAGGATTGCTTTCCTTTATTTTAATTGTTTCATCAGCATATCTAATAGTATCTTCCCATTTTCCCAATTCCCAAGCTGCAACTGTTCTGTGACCAAGAGCATTGGTAATGTTTTTATTTAGTCCTATTTCCTTATTTGCTCCTTTTTTGTAAAGCTCAATTGCTTTAGTAAAATCAGAAATTGCTTCTTCAAGTTTTCCTGCAGCTAAATGATTTCTTCCTCTACTGGTATATATATCAGCTAAACCTTCTTCTCCTACTTTTTTTAGTATCTCATCTTTATGAGCAAGTGCCTTATTATATGCTTTAGTTGCTAAATCCCAGTCTCCATGCCTATAAAATAAATTTCCCATTCCTTGATAAGCTAAAATATAAGAGGGATCCAAATCAAGGACTTTATAATAATCTAAAAGAGCTTTATTATAATAATCCATCTCTTCAGAAGGAAATTTAGGAGGAATTGTTTTATATTTATGATGGTAGTGAATTTGCTTAGTGTAAGCTAATGCTCTATTATAGTAAGCATCTACAAAATTTGGTTTTAATTCTATTGCCTTAGTAAAATCAGAAATTGCTTTTTTTAGCGGTTCAACATTATAAGATGTTCCTTTTTTTAAATACGCTAAACCCCGATTATAATAAGCATCTGCAAAATTTAGCTTTATTTCTATAGCTTTTGTATAATCGGCAATTGCCTTATCATATTGTTCCAAATTATAATAAGCTAGTCCTCGATTGTTATATAAAGATGCATCATTTGGATTATATTCTATTGCTTTTGAAAAATACTTTATTGCCTGCTTGTAATTTCCCTTTTTATATTCACTAAGACCTAATTTTTCATATTTTACTATACGCAGTGCATTTCCCATAGAAATAATAACAATCCCTATAAGAATTATTAAAATTATACTTATTATGTGTCTTTTTTTATCCCTCATAAATTTCCTCCTACAATTTTTTTATCTTATTTTCTTTTAAAAAATCATTATTGTTTTTTAACCGCCATAAAATTTTTTCAGCAAAAGCCCAAGCTTCCTGTTTATTTAGCATTGTTTTATAAGGCACTTTATCTATCTGCTGTCGTAAAACTTTCTGATAAAACCAAAGCAATTTCTGGTAATCTTCTTGGCTTAATTTAGCAGGATTGATTTCCCCATGTAGAAGACCAGCATGAAGGGGCGGATTTTTAAACTTCTTTATTAACGGAAGAAGGTATTCCCATCCACCCCAAATTTTGCCTTTTAAATATACTCCCTCAACATCCATACATACTGCATAAAGCACAACTTGTTTTTCTTCCAGAACATCTAAATATTTATCAATATAAATATTGATCTCTGGTAAGACTTTTTCATTATACACACCAGAACCTATAATGATTAACTCATAAGCAGATGGATCAGGTGCTTCTTTAACATCTTTTATTTCAGCTACAAAACCTAATCTTTCTATAATCCATTCTCCGATCAATTTAGTTGAACCGTAGCGGCTGGCATAAACTAATAATGTCTTCATCCTTCATCCTCCTTTTCTTTTATTTCTTGAAACCAATTAAAGAGAAACTGGCATAAATTCACATGCCAGAACTCACCTGCCGGGGTAAGTTTTAACCAGCCATTTTCAAAGTAAATCAATCCTGCTTCTTCCCATTGAATCAAAAGTGGATAAAATATTTTTAATAGATCAATTTCATACTTTTGACTTAATTTACTTAAAGGACAAGCATTTTGTTCTATTCCACTTTCTATTTCTTTTAATAACAACCAGTAAGGAGGATATTGTATTCCTATGACTAAGGGTTTCTGACATTCATCCAAAGATTGATAATAATGTTTAAGATCATCGGTTATATAGAAGAAATAGTCCTCTATCCATCCTGCAGCTCCACATCCAAAAGGTAAGCAAATACTTGGTTGTTTAACAAGAAGATTATAAACATTTCTTTCCCGATATCCATAACCCCAGTGTGTTTGTGAAAGACGACGAGCGTGAGCTTTTTCCAAAATCTTTTTCCCCAGAACAAACATCTCAGCCCGTTTTGCTAAATCTGCTGGAGGGGGTATGAGTTTTGCATTTACAGCTTTTTCTAATGCACCACCTTGATAAATAATTAATTCATATAAATCCACCCCATCTAATTCCAAATCAAGCCAAGTTTGAATATCTTTCTCCCAAATTGCCATACTCTGATAAGGTAAGCCATAAATCAAATCAATAACAATAGCAGCTTGATCAGTGGTCTTTAGATACTTTAATCTTTCTATAACTTTTTCTTTATTTAGTTTCCGACCCATTTTTTGACGCACCTGTGTATCAAAACTTTGCACACCCAAAGAAAAGCGATTAACACCTGCCTCTAAACAGGCTTTTATTTTCTCTTCATCAAAATTATAAAAACGCCCTTCTACTGTCCACTCACAATCATTAGCCAAAGGTAAATATTGTTTAATGGCACATAATAATTTGAAAAGCAAGTTAGCTGAAAGAGCAGTAGGGGTGCCACCTCCTAAATAAACAGCATGAATAGGTGCTGCTGATACATAAGGCATATCAGCAGCCATTTTTAATTCTTGAATAAGATACTCTACATATTTTTCTGCTTCTTTTTCGTGATAAGCATACCGATAAAAACCACAATAGAGGCAATATGTTTCACAAAAAGGGATATGAAAGTAGGCTGCACGTTTAAAGGATGAAGGTAAAGTATACATCAAACGCTGCCATGTATCCTGAATTTCGTTTGGTTTTAACGGTAATCCTTTTATAAAAGGATGAACAGTAATTTTTTTATCAAAAGCTAAATGCAAAGGATTTTTTGTAACTTTAGCAAAATATTTTTGTGCCTTTGAAACCAAATTTTCCCCTCCTTAAAATTTTTTTCTCATCTCTTAATTCCCTTCCATAATCCATATCCTCTTAATATTCCTTCTGCCATAACTTTAGTGGATGTCTCAGAAATAAAGAAAATCATCTTTTTTGTAGTCAATACACCAGCATTAGTTAGAATCATCAATATTGTGATAATGTATAAATTCAAAATAATTGTTAAAAACATTTTACTTCTGATCATAACTAAACTCTTATGAAATAAATTAATATACCCAAAGTAACTAATACTATGCCTGTAATCACTCTTTCGTGATGTTCCAGAAAAGACCATTTTATTTTTCTTACACCTTTTAAACCTATGTTAACCATCAAGAACATACCCAAGATAGTTACAATTAAATAAACAACTGAGACCATAGTAATACCAGACCAACCTCTTGTTTCCGTCACAAAAAAGCAGTATCCAATTGCAACACATGGAGAAAAGAAAAATGTAGTAGCCAAAGAAAGTATGATAGCAAATTTTGACTTGTTTGAAAGTTTATTGGTCTTAATAAAACTTTTATGATTGTGTTGATTGTAATCTTTAAAGTCCAAAGATACATAGACAAGTCCTAAGCTGACCAAGATCAAAGGAGCTACAATTCTCATTATAAATTTATAAGTGGAAGAAAGTTTATAGCCAATTATCCCAATGATAATTCCGATTAAAATAATGCTAAGTATATAAGGAATAGCAATAAGAACTGTAATCCAGAATACCTTTTTTCTTGACCGTTTTTCAGTTTTGCCAATCATAACTATAGGTATTCAATGATCTGGCATTATTGCATAAATCATACTCAGCAAGAAGGCACCAGATAAAATTGATATCATACCGCTATCAAAATTCATTGTAGACTCCTCAAACCTTCATCTCTCCTCCTTCGAAATATAAACTACTCAATCATCTAATAACCTATAAGCTATTCCCAATCTTATTCCCTGCCCTTCAACCATTTTCTTGGTTAACTTCTGCACCTTAATCTCTTTTCCTTTTTTAATATTGATTTTCTTGCAAATAATTTATTTTTCTCTCTTCTTTTCTTTAAAAATTCCATAGGTTCAGTCTAACGGGCTAACCATTATTTTTTCTGCCATGCCGTGGCCTATAGAAATAGTGGTACCACCCAAAACTGTTAAATAAAAGATGCAACCAATGTGCTTTGCTGGACCGGTGGTAGATTTTCTTGAAATTAGCTTTATGTTTTTCCCCTTTTCTATTCCAGCCTTTTTTAGTCTTTCCTCCAAGGCAATACCACTAATAATGCCAACAAATTCACCTTCAGCACCGACCTCAAGCTGGCAGAGTTGAAAAATCCTATCTCCTACTTTAATTAACAACTTGGAGGCCTCTCCTGTACAAAGCTCAATTTGATTTCCATTAGATACAATGGTGTAATTCTCTTCGGCTAAATGCCCTTTAACCTTGATATTTTCCCCTTCTTTTAGACCCAACTGTTCAAGCTCATCTTTGATTTTCTTACCACCCTCAATTCCTATAATTACTCCATCATCACCAGCCTCCAATTCTAAAAGGCGCATATGTTTCCCATTGCCTGTCTTTACAATCACCTTGTCCGCAATTCCTTGGGCCAAAACTATTTCTTTACCTTGTATTTCCACTGCCAAAGGACCACGATGCTTATGAGAAAAAGTAGATTTTAACTTGATCTCTTCACCTTCTTTGATACCCAAATCTTCAAGATACTCTTTAAGATCCTTTCCTCCTTCAATTTCTACAACCTCAAACCTTTTGTGTTCACTCTTTACCCAATCTTTTAAACTCTTTATCTCTGCCATCACATACCTCCTTTTTTATTTTTTTATGTTACGGTAAACGTCGCACTTGGCCGCCACATTTGGGACACACCATCTGCCGACAAGGCACTCCCGGCTGGCCGTTGAAAATATAACCACAATTGAAACACACACATTTTTTACTACCTTTTTGAGAACAATTAAAAAGGTCTTTGTTGATGTTATCAAGTATGGATAAAGGTTCTCTAAAAAAGCCTTGAGCAAAGAGCTTTAGGTTTTCTTTAACATCATCTGCTTTAGCCTTAAAAACCTTTACCTGCCCTTCCCTTAAAACACGAAGAGCATTAAGACCAATGTTTTTAACAACAACCATTTCCACCCCCTGATTAATTAACCACTGGGATACCCTGATACCTACCCCTCCGGGTTCGTTTAAATAAGGATTTTTTAAAAATTGCTCATTTTCCCCATTGGTGAGATAAAAATATCTCGCCCTGCCAAACCTATCGCTAACTTTGGGTTCTTGCCCTTTTTCTTGGACTGGAAAAGCTATCATCTTTCACCTCCTACTATGAATTATATTATTTTTATCTTTTATCCTCCTCTCTATTTTTGCTCCTTCATTACCTTAAAACATTATCTTTAGACCACCAAAAATCATCCGTCCTGGTGTCTTCCACTGATACGATTCCTGCCAGCTTTCATCAAAGAGATCTTGTATTTCTAAAGATGCTTTAATAAATTTAGTAATATTTCTGGAAATCTTGATATCAACAGTAGTATAGTCATCCAGTTTTTGGGTGTTTTCTATATCATCATAGCGATCACTCACATAACGTAGTCTCAAGTTAAAAGTAAAAAGATTAGGATTACTATAAGTAAAACCAGCATTAAACCTATGTCTCGGCTGGTCAATAAGTCTGTTTCCCTCCAATTCAGGCCTATCTTTGTATTCATTTATTTCAGTATGAAGATAGTTATAATTAGCATAGAATATTAGGGATCGGAAAGGCTTGTATTCTAGCTCCAATTCTATTCCACTTGTTTCTGCCTCATCTATATTTTCCCATCTGTAATACTTAACTCCTTTTTCTGTTTTGTAATAAACCCTATCCATCCACTCATTTATATCATTGTAAAATCCAGTTATCCTTAACATCATCTGATTCCCAAAATGCTTTTCTATTCCTATTTCATAGCCAATAGTATACTCTACATCCAGATCAGGGTTTCCTTCATTAAATTTCCCTGGTGGGCACTCCCATGTACCATACAAGGAATATAAATATGGGATATTGGATGCTCGTCCAACAGAAGCCCGCAGTATGGTAGAATCAGTTAAATGATAAACCAATCCCAATTTTGGATTAAACTGCGTACCTGATTTATCAGAATATTTTTCTTTTTTACCTGTTTTTGAATCAAAATAAGAAGCATCATATGTTTTATACCAATCTAATCTTGCACTTAAAGTAACAAAAAGATTTCCTGGTCCAATTTTTCCCACATTAATTTCATCCTGAATAAAAAAAGCGCCCCGATATTGTTTCCCCTCTGTCCTGGTTTTACGGGTAGAGATCTGCCAGTCACATTTATTTTCCATTTTACCCAGACGATGCTCTGTCCCAAAAGTGAAAAAATGTTTCTTTTTCACTGGTATACTAATACTTATCATGCCTCCTATATCCTTCACAGGAATCTTGCTTATCATCTCAATGGTATCAAAAGCTTTTTTTATTCTTTTGTTTGGCTTTCGGTCATAAGTAAAATCAAAATCTTCATTTAAATAATAGAGGTAAGAGGAAATATTAAAGTTGCCTCTTTTATTGTAGCTTAGAATTACCCTATTTCTTTCAAATTCTCTATAATTATATTTTCGTCCATTAGAGATATCATCATTCCAGTAAGAATAAACAAGACTAAGGGAGGAAAGGGAATTAAATTCATAGAGTAATTTAAGAAAAGCGTTGTTTGCATTTCTGTCCTGATCCACAATGGCATCTCTAAACTTCTTTTGAACCCATTTTGGCTTTGTAGCAATAAATGAATCTGACCATGGGTTATATCCATCTGTTTCAAGATGATTGTAATAAAGTAAATATCCAAGTTTTTTCTTTACTGTACCAGTCAATGACACTCCGCTATCCCAAGTATTAAATGTGGCATATGAACCTTCTACTGTAGTTTTTAGTTTTTTCTTTGGTTTTTTGGTAATAATATTAATTACTCCACCCATGGCACTTGTACCATAAAGAGATGAATTTATTCCCCTTACGACCTCTACTCGTTCTACAAGGTCTACAGGAATTTCGTTAAGTTTTCCGCCTCCGCAAGCAATCCGATTTATAGGTGTTCCATCTAACAGAAGCAAAGTCCCTCTGGGATGAGGGAAGCCCCTTAGGCGGATATGTGTGCAAGAGCTAGAAATACCACGCGGTCTTTTTACATCTACACCTACCA
>Ga0190308_1000283_pt1 | contig 16911 bp, 28 predicted proteins | sample 48700756_MG_FD_165050 | JGI IMG/M metagenome (GOLD analysis project Ga0190308, IMG submission 165050) | Hydrothermal vent sediment bacterial communities from Southern Trench, Guaymas Basin, Mexico - 4870-07-5-6_MG | ecosystem: Environmental > Aquatic > Marine > Hydrothermal vents > Sediment ...
TGATTGAAGCAAACTCTATAGCTATTGTCTATAAGGTATTTTAATTTCTCCTTCCATTTGGGGGATGCTAGAAAATTATTGTCGAGTAAGACTATCTTTTTGTGATCGGGATGCACAAATTCCGAGAAGGGTGAATGCTCTCTTATATAGCCTTCTTTTCTCGGAACAATACAAAATGGGCAGTTTCTTATACATCCTCGTGATGTAAACCCTAAGCTGTAATCAATACCATACAAATCATAATCCGGCATAATGTGTTCAACTTTATCTGGTAGCTTTATATTAAGTGATACTCCACTACCGCCTATATGAACTTTAGCAATTCCTTTCCACTTTTTCGCTTCAGCCCAGGCCTCGTTCTTATTCCAGGTAAAGATCGCTGATATCCATACCTCGTCTGGATCAATGATATGAAAGCCAACTCGGTGCCCCGCTCTTTTTCTATAGGCCGATATCTTCATTAAGGCAAGATTTGGATATTTTCCGTCAATTTGAACGAGCCTCACCTTCATATTCTACATATACCCTAGTGCTCTAAGTCGTCTCATTATCTTCTCTTTGTCTTGTGCTCTGCCTGCTCTTTCACCTACGCCTTTATATGACTGAATCTCTGCTATGATTTTGTCTATTGTATCTGCATCTGATTCTATTGGTGAAGTGCATGGCATACATCCTATGCTTCTGTATCTATAGCCATTTACAGCGAAATAAAGTGGGTTTACTGGAATACCCTCTCGTTTAATATATTGCCACACATCAATCTCAGTCCAATCAAGCATAGGATGAACTCTATAGTGATCCACACGCTCATCTGTGAAGTCAGCAGCAAATAGATACCATCCTGAGAATTCTGCATCTTGAAGATACTCGAATGGAGAATCTCCCTCTTCATTTGGCTTCTTTGGTCTTATGATCTCCCAATTGCCTTCTTTTCTTGGTGAAAAGAATCGTTCTATGCCTCTTTCTGGTAATTCGTCTCTTCTAATTGCAAGCATCAATGCATCGAAGCCATATTCTGCAATAGCCTTCTTCAGTGCATTCGTTTTTCTTTCCATACAGCATTCAAATCTATCTTTCTCAGGAGATGTCCTTTTAATGCCCTCTTCATTCTTAGCAACTATCAGCTCAAAGCCATATTTGTCCTTAAGCTTGTCTCTAAATTCATAGATCTCTGGAAACTTCACTCCTGTGTCTATATGAACTACTGGAAATGGAATGCCAAATGGAAATGCTTTAGACACTAGATGAATTAACGTTGTGGAGTCCTTGCCAAATGAGGATAATATTGCAACGTTCTTGAATTGTGCTTTAGCCTCTCTTATTAAATATATGGATTTCGACTCTAGCTCATCTATTAAAGCCATCCTGCTAGCCTCCTCCAATAAAATGCTGTCACTATAGCCATAACAGCAATGTAAATGAGATAGTGGATTATCATGTATTTGGACCTGTCCATTCTAAACAAATATCTTGCTTCAAAGAGTGAGTATATGATATTTGTAGCCGATAATGCAGTAAATGCATAGTCGAATGGAGTATAGCGAAACATGTTTGCTATGACAGCTAGGATTCCTACTGCAATACCAGAGTATAGGCCACCCGATAGACCAAACATAAATTTGTTTTTAATCTCTCCTGGTTCAGCTACAAATGATGGTATAGGTCCAAACTTCCATACACGGATGACTCCCTCGGATGCTCCCTGTCTCATAGCCTCTAAAATGTGACATAGCTCATGCAATAGGAATGTCATTATCCAAATAATAGCTATAACTACTATTGCTACGCCTAAGCCAATCATCCTATCAATACTCCAAGACTATGTCTAGGACTCCATTCTTAAATGAGTAGGAGACAATAGACTTTATTGGCAGGTTTAGATCTAGCTCCTTGTAGGTCATTTGACCATTCTTAGCCCAAATGTATAGGACACCATCCTCTACTGATATCTCCCTGATTTCTGTTATATGACGCAGAGGCATAGTGACGTAAATCAAATGCTTATCCCTATCGAATATAATGTCGATGTCATCGTATCTGGATGTCTCACCCAGTAGTTTTCTGAGTTCTGATAGCATGTCGATGATGTCATCCCAGAAGGCATCTGGATCATACACGATCCAATACCTCCTTTACTTTTCTTATCCATTTCTTCTCTATGACTCGTATCTCTACGTTCTTCTTGACCCATTCTAGTGCATTCTTTCCATGCTTCTCCAGTGCATCTCTATTCTCGTAGTAGTATTCTAAAGCTTTAGCCAATTTATCAGTGTCTATAAGAGCCCTCTGTACAGCTGCAACATCAAGCTTATCCCAGAATAATGTTTTGTATGGAACTAGTTTGCCTCTAGGACTTGGTTTACCATCTATGATGAGCTCCTTGGAAGTAGTATAGTCTGTAGCTATTGTTGGTTTGCTGCAAGCTCCTGCTTCTATTGTCGGAAGTCCGAATCCTTCTCCAGCTGTAGGCATGACGTTTACATCACATACTGAATAGACTTCCTTCATTTTAGCCTTTGGAATTCCTGGAGGTAATGGATTCATGCATTTGTCAGCAATCTTATACACATCTCTTACGAAATAGATAAGTGGCCAACCAAATCTATCATTCCAATCCATCTGCATATAGAGAAGGACATCGTCTTTATCTTTAGCAAATTTAGCAAATGCCTCTATTAATCTTATAGGTTGTTTTCTAGGCTGATTTCTATTGACATCTCCAACTATGAATTTGTCTTGTAGATGCTCTGGTTTCCCCACATCATAGAACGTCTTCGTATCTACTGCGTGGTATATGTAATCGACATCCATCAGGAAGTAGTCTCTGAATATTTTCTGACCGTATTTGCTCATTGCTACAACTTCATCTGCTGCATAATAAGTTTCATACCAATGAGGAATTGGTGGTTCTCCGTCTTGTGGTGCATACATTATCCATTTGGTCTTTGGCGGATAGCGTTCTTTTAATTTTATGAGTTCATGTCTCACTTCACCGAATAGATCAGTCTCAGATCTGATTCGCTTGGCTGGTATATCTATTAAATCTAGGATCATTGTGTGCTTGTATAATGTTCTAGGGATATGCGATACCATCTGAATGTCATTCACTGTTATCAATATATCCGGTTCTAACTCCTTGATTAGCAATGGAACTGATCTTTCTCCAAAGTCCCATAATTCTCTTGCTCTAGGATAGTTCTTATGTTGATATACCTGCCTAGGATCATCAGAAAAGTCTAGAACCACTTCGTTGTCTTTAACCGATTGAAGACCAAGCACATGCACATCAAATTCATTTGCTAAGCACCAAGCAATATTAGCAGCATTAGAGGCAAATCCTGTCGGACCTTCTAGTGAGTCTGATACTATTAAGACTTTCTCATCAGCCATAGAAATCACTCATATAGTTCCTCAAAGAAATCGACATAATTCTTAACTTGATTATCCCATGATAGCCAAGTTGGATCCGGAACATCATCCAAGTCTTCTTTCTTTGCAGCTTCTATTACAGCCTTTGCAAAGTCAACTGGATCTTGTGGTCCTACTAATACGCCTTCTTGTCTTTTAATGAATGAGTAATGAGGTGAGTCTTTTACAATGAGCTTTGTATACGATCCATACATATCAGAAGCTATTCCTGACTGACTGCCTCTGTCATTTGGGCCTGTTATATTCCATGCAAAGAGTAGATCACAAGCCTGCATCTTCTCATTAAGTGTTTCATCATCAACAAATTCTGTATCAATCCTAAATGAGTCGGTCTTATCATGACCTTTAACAACCTGCATTATTTGTGTGTATCTGCCTAGATCCCCGGCTTTCCACATGGATGTGATGAAGTATAAATACATGTCATCCTCTAGGTATCTTAATAATGGCACTAGGATTAACGGCAGTCTCTTCCCAGTGCCCACGATGAATCCAGCAGTGCCTATTATCAATTTATCTTCTGGAAGCCCATATTTCTTTCTAAGCTTCTCTTTGTCTTTTCTTGGAAAGACTAAAGCTGGATGAGGAATTATTCTGTATCCGCCTTCCCAAGGCTCACCCTCTTCTTTTAGGATCTGTGACTCATCATGGAATACCACACCATCCAAGACTGGATATAGCTGACCTAATCCTCTTGTATGATGAGCAGTTACTACTGCTAGCTGTTCAATGTACTTTCTTGTGAATGCATAAAGGACTTGTGGATGCAATATCCCAGGCTCATACTGATAGCAGATTATGTCTACATCCTCATGTGGTTTCTCTATGAAGATATGTGATTTCACTCCAGCATTATTCAATGCTCTATTTAGTCTAGTTGAGTATGTAGAAATGCCACATCTTTGACCATAGCTTGAGCATTGGATTCCTACCCTCATAATTCAACCTTCACGAATTTATCTGGAACATACATCTCTATATTAATCTTGACTGCTACATTAATCTTGTCTATAGCTCCACCTACTTCTGAAACTGGTGATGCATATACCTCAACTTCTGGTCGTTTTACTAGAAATCCAGCATTTTTTAAATCATTTATTTTTTGATCTAGTATTGCCTGTGCTTGTTTCTTGATGCTTACCTCCATAGGCCTCCTCCTTTATTCTCTCAAAACATCTAAAGCAGATGGGAACTCCTATGCTATACATAGCCTTCTCTTTCTTAGTTGGTTTAAGCTTATGAATCGGAAATGCTCTAGAAGTTGACCAGATGAAGAAGATTGTGTTTTTACCACATAAATAGCATTGCTTGCCCATATCTATTCACCCTGCTTTGCCTTTCTCTCATTCTCCCTAAATACAACTTTGATCTCAGGAAATCCTAGTCTTTCCAGTCTATTAAGAGCTGCTAATATTCTCTCCTGATAGGTCTTTCCATGAGGCATGATCACTTTCAATTGTCCATTCTTATCTACATATCTCAGTGTGACTAGTTTATTCTGTAGGACCCATATGACTGGCTCTTGTTCTTCACAGAGGATTCTAGCAAAGGCTTCTCTTTCTCGTTCATATACTAGACAGAGATATGGTCTTCCTGGCTTGACCTCAAATTGTTCTCGTCTGTCAACAAAGACTACTTTACCGTTAGGAAGTCTAGACATTAGCTTCTTGCTTCCATCTGGTTGAGGCTTCCATCCAAAGACTAGTGATCTTATATCTGTGAATCTCTCATCTTGTTTTTCCTCTATAAGCTTCATAAACTCTTCATCGGTCTTAGAGAAATCGCCTCTCCTTAGTAGAGCATCCTCAACCGTTAGCTTCTTACTATCTGTTGGCATCATCATCACCTACATATATTGACCTTAATTCCTCTTCAAGCTCCTTTTTAAGCTCTTTAGGATTCACATCCAACATGATGGCAACTTTTCCTAGAACAACAGACCTAACATATTCCATATAGTCTATTTCATAGCCCTCAGGCCATTCACCATATCTGAATGCGATATAGCCTTTTTCTCCACTCTTAAGTTTTGTCACTGGAAGCATCAAGAACTTCTCGCCTATATGAATTTCGAAGCCGTATTCTGCTATTGCATTAAGGACTGCCTTTACATGTGCAGATTTTACTTTGTAGGCTTCTGGACTCTTCTTTAATGGCTTGGGTATGCCAAGATAATCTGGGGATTTCTTCTTCAGAGTTTTAAGTATGTTAATGACTTCTCCTAGGATATCATCTTTGCTATAGCCTTCTAGGTATAACTCGATAATTTTTCTTTCTAGATCTTGTAGGAAGTCTGGTGCATCTGACCGTATGAGATTCATTCCAGTGACTACCCACTCACCGTTTTCTTTCACCATCACATTCCTTGCTGGTGAATGAATATAGCCTTTTGGATAGAAGTCTTTAAACTCAAATTGAGGTGTATATAGATATCCTCTCTGCTTTACGAATTCCTTTACAGACTTATTTGCTAGTGTGACGATCTCATCTATTTTATCCTTTAAACCAACTACGTATAATGAATCTGTATGAGCGTAAATGACCTTATAGCCTCTCTTCTCTAATTCTGCCTTAGCGTGATTTAGTATCGCTCTTACTGTTGAGGTTATAGCTTCAGCAATCTCCTCATAGAACAGTCTTGAATATTGATAGCCGAATATACCATGACTAAATGCTGCTGCCTGTGTCTTTAGCGCTCGCTGCATTATATCTAGCCTTTTCCGCTTCTCTGGATCTGTCTCTTGTTTTAAACGGGCCTTTATTTCCTCTCTAGCGGTCATGATTCGCTTTAGTGCAGCTACAAATACACTAGGCTTCTTATTAAATCTGATTCCATTAGCCGCAACTATATCTCCATTATCATCTCTGGTTTCTATAGATGCATTAAGGGCTAATACACACGATGGATATGCAGCCTTGAGGTCTATAGCTACTATGTTGTTGTATACTCCTTTTAGACCGAATGGCTCTGCTGCTTTATATCCTGATTTCCGTTTAGTCAGATTCTTTGACGGTAGCACAATATTATATCGCTTGTATTCATTGAGCATGACGATATCATTGACAACTGAATGGATCTCAGTGTCCTCTAATTTGCATTGTAGCAGCCAGGCTAAGTAAATATGATAAAGGATTGGTCCGTATAACTCTTCTATTTCTTCAGGAATGATGACATCAACCACATTATACGCCATCAAATCATCATATGATAGGTCTCTTACGTGTCTCGTATGAAGATGCTTTATTATACCTACTAGCTCTCTTCCTGCATTCTCTAAGGACCAAGACTTTAGTTCTTTACCTATCATCTTCTTCGTCATCTCTTTCATGTCGATTATTCCTGCAAGCTTATAGGGATCTAGCATGTCTTCGATTATAAATCTTGGAATGCCACTCACAACCAAATACTTGTTCTCCTTTCTGATGATACCATGCTCAAGCAGGCTATCTATGATTTGCTCAGCATCTTCTGGCTTTATGTATTTAGCTAGATAATTCTTCAAATCAACTTCATCAAAGTGATTATGAGCTATTGTCTTCAGGACAAATGCAATTGTTTCAAACTGCTTAGCTATATGCTCAATATCGAATTTTATGTTCCAGCCTGTAACAATATCGCATTCTAGAATATCGCTTAATAGTTCTATGATCATATCCCATTTGTTAGTGTCATGAAGCGATATAAATTTAATTTCCTGCTTCCATAATTTATTCGAAGCAAATGAGATGATCTCTTCGGAGACAGGGTAATCTGTTTCGATGTCGATGATTAAAACCCGGAGATCTAATGGCTCTTTGGATTTGAATAAACCATTTACGTCTATTAGGAATCTACGGACAAATGGTATATCTGCTTCAAATGGCTGATATCTATGCTTACGAAGGGATTCTAATCTTAGGAATCTTATTTTTTCAGGAGGACTGTTCTTCAGTTCGACTTTCTCTAGTCTATCACCAAAGATGCTCCTATATTTTCCAGATGGATGTTTGATATAGCAATATGGACGAAAGCCACCAACTCGAAGATAGAATTTTCCATATCGCTTTCCATGACCTAGCAGATAAATTATTGGATATTTAAAGCCAGGCAGATACTTATACCATCCGGTATAAATCATCACTTCTTTGGATTTCAAATCATGAATCAAATCACTAGGCAGATTAGGATCATAATATACTGCATCTTCTGTGTAATACAGCTCTGTATATGGCGAGATCTTTACCGTCTTAGGCAATTCCTTAAACTCAGACATAGGCCTTCATATAAGCAACATCTTCAGCTTTTTCGCCATCCTCATCTTTGTCATCTTTGCTTTCAATCGGTGTGAATTGCTTTACGTATTCGATTATAGCATCCTTGTTTTCGTCTAAGACCCGCTTAAGCCTAAAGAATTCTTTCGCTACACTACGGATATATAGACCGATTATGAATGATATGAAAAGCACACCTCCAACGAATACAGCTATCTCCATCATATTAATTCCTCCGCCATATCAAAGGCTATCCATTTATCTATATACGCATCACATTCAATTTCCTTCTCTGGATTCTCTATTTCCTTGTTGTAGTGTCGGCATCTCTTTCCATCAAAATAAACACAATATGTGCATTTCATAGTCTTCGCCTCCTATAAATATCTCTCCAAGTGCGGATATTTATCAACCCATTCTTGTCTTGGCTTGTTTTTAAATTTGCAATTCGGGATAATGCAATAGCCGAGATCTCTAAGCGTTTTACATGATGGTGGCTTGTAATCTCTTGAAGCTATATGGTTTATTTGATATATCGTTTTCTCCTCATCAAAGTCTATCCAACCAAAGGACTTTATCTCGTCGAATATCTGTTCAGGTGTACAACCATCCGCAAGTCTTAGCACTACATAAGCGAATCTGATTAATTGCGGAGGTTCTGGATCTTCTCGTATAATAGCTTCCACACATGGATATTCATGGTATTTGCCTGTAACCTGAGATTTCTTAATTATTCCATTAGTTGGGATTGTATCCTTCACAAACTGATTGAGATCAAGCTCTCTGAAGCCGTCAACAGCAAGTATTCTAGCTAAGCCACCATTCCTATGATATGTCCCTGGAATTCTTATGAGTCGCCTATAATCGCCAAATATTTGAGAGTCACAGGTTGTGAGATTAAGCAGTAGCTTTATTTGATTTTGAAACGTCTTAAGCTGATACTTCGAGTAGTATTCTGGCTTTGATTTTATTAGGACATGGAAGCCTCTATTTCCGGTATAATTAAGCCAAGTCCTATAACCAAGAGACACGAAGAAATTAAATGTCCTTACAGCTTCTTCAAAGGCTAGCTTCAAATCTTTTGAGTCAAAATCAAATGGTATGAAGAGGAGGATAGGAATGCCATCCTTAAATGTAGAAATAGTTATGCCGCAGTCATCTAGACCTGCCCATCTTGAAAGCATGTCTTTAAGCTGCTCCTTATTATAGATTCTAGACTGCTTCCAATGTCCGAAGAATCTATAGCCTCCTAGAAATTCAAAGAGGCTCATATCATCATCACCAATTGGCTTATGATTTTCTTCTTCAGATCTTTCAGAGGAACGTCATCTTTAACGATATCGGTATCACTGATTATTATGAACGATATGTATTCATAGTCGTTCTCATTCCAGCAAACAGAGATTATTATATTTCCTTTCCCACCGATTAGCTCATGCCATCCTTCTGGAAGAGGAAACTCCAAATCTTCCACTCTCTTTATGTCCCATTCTTGAAATAATTCCATGACTGTCCTATATACTGCGTCTGACTTCTTTAACATAATCCTTTAGGCGATGATAAAGCTCCTCTAAAATAATCACATCCTTCTTGTTATGATCCAGCACATACTTTAATGCCTTCCTATCGCCAGTAAGTGCCTTAACCCACTGTGTCCCGTCAAGATGTGTTTTACCTTTTATGCCTAGAAGCCTACAAGCATCTTCGAGTCTGTTTCTATGAATCCTGAGTCTATTTCTGACCATATAGTAGACATCCTTGTGCTTAATATATCCGTATTTTGGAAATTCTAAGCCCCAATGCAAAGCTCTAGAGCGAAGATAGGGAAGATCAAATTTAGTGCCATTGTATGTTATTATCTCATCAAATTTCATCATGTCCTTTATGCAATCCTGGACTATCCTCTTGTCTAATGTGCCATCTGTCAGCTCTTCCTTGGTTATGACTCTTGCATAGATCTTTTTCTTATTTTCAACTTTTATAGCATAGGAGAGTATTATGCCGAAATCAGCATGTAGGTTAGACACCTCGATATCAAGGAAGCCTCGTCTTGGCTCTTTTCCTAGCTCTTTTAGGAAGCATGCTGGGTGTTCGTAGTAGAAATGATGATGTTTGCATCTGCCTGTTAGGAATATTAGTAGCTCGTCTTTCTTCAAATTAAATGGATTTACAGATGCCATATTCTCACTCTGCCTTTTGTGCCCATATAAATGATCTGCCACTGCAGAGAGGGCATAGCGATTTATGATCCTCTGCCTGTATGTAGCCAGAGCCTCTGCAATATGGACACAGTACTTTGATGTAGCTCTCATCTCTTTCCTTCTTATAATCCTCAATGAGCTCTATAGCCTCTGCTATTTTTCTTAGGTCATCGATATGGGACTCCTTTTCGTTCTCTAGCCAAGCTATGATACCATCTAAGTCAAGATCCTCGAAGCTAGCAACTGTGCTATAGCCAAGCTCCATTAAAAGCTCTAATATTCTATGTGTGTCCACCATAATATCACCTAGTGAAATGCCTCATATATTGTCTTTGCCAATTTCTTACCAACGCCTTCAACCAATTCGAATTCATCCTGTTTTGCATTAGCTATATTCTGGATTGTGCCAAAGCATTCTAGAAGCTTCTTCGATTTTTTAATAGACAAGCCAGGTATTTGTGCTAGCATATCCTCTTTGACTTCATCCATTGATTTTGCTTTTCTGAGCTTCTTAACTGGTCTTTCAGATTTACCTTCAGATGTAACTCTCTTGTAGATGGATTCTAACAGCCTTACAGTATCTTCTCTTGATTCTACGGTTATGACTGGTATTCCAAATGAGATTGCTATTGTGCTTATTGCTCCAAAGTATGATTTGTGGATATATTGAGAATTGCTGAAATACATGTCTTTCCAGATATTTTCTGACTCCACTATTACAATTGGATGTTCGTATTGGCGTAGGTTCTCTAGTTGATTCCAAAGCCTGTTATCCTTGATTGATAAGATGAAGTCAGACCCAGACTTTCGTTCAACAACAACATCATTGGGTAGGAGATAATCACCAATCTCCAGAAAATCTTTACTGACCGGAATTCCATCAGACTTTAATCTATCTACAATGTATCTAGGCTCTCGACTATCGACTACAATCATAAAGAGACCTCAAATTTCCATTTGATCATGACGTCTAACAGCTCTTATTACAAGTCGCAGAAGCCATAGTCTTTCTTCAGTCTGATATTATACAGCTTCCCGTCTGCTATAATATACGGATGTCTTATTAATCGAACACGTCTTGCTTCATTCTCAAAGCCCTGATAATATTTCTTTCTAAGCTCGTTAGTGGATGTCAGAAGTTGAATTGCGTATTTTGAATTGTATAGAACAGGCTGACCTCCGTATATCTTACCTAGGTCTTTACCGAATGGCATGACTGGATTTACTGAGGTGTGATGATTAACGACGATCAGCAAATTATAGGTCTTTGCTAGTTGATATAGCCTTCCGTACAGCCTTTGAACTATAGAAGCTCTTGCAGGTAGATTCTGTGTCTCAGAGCCTACAGACTCCTTAATTGGTGTAGTTATTGAATCTATCAGCATAAATGACGAGTTCTGAAGGATTTTCTCATCTATGCCTAATTTGGTCTGTGCAAAATCAGTAGTGAACTTACCGCCTTTAGACATATTGAGTTTGAGGTCATAGCCTAACAGTCTCATCAGCTTCTGAATACCATATTCTTTTGTGTCACCTATCGTCTGGTAGTATTTTATATGCTTGACTAAGTCCTGTTCTGATAAGCCGAATCTAGCAGCAAATTTCTTCATTAGAACCAAATGGTCTTCAAATGCTTCTCCTTCTGTCTCTATGATTATTGAGTGCTTACCAGTCTTCTTTATATTTGCCACTGCTAATTGAAGCCCAAGCTTAGTCTTACCTATATTAGGCTCTGCTGTTACTGAAACTACCATGCCGTATGGAAATCCACCGCCTAGTAGATTATCTATAGTCTCACATCCACTTTTAAGGACCTCCATATTATTCCTCCTCTTTAAGCCTGAAAGATTAACATTCTCCAATACAAATTTTATGTGCTTGCACTGTTCCTTCTTGTAGACATTTCTAGGACAATCACACCAAGCCTTAAGTGTGTCACTATCTACGCATACGATATATTTTTTGCCTGAATCGGAATGGACTTCTATTCTTGCAATGCCATCGTTATCGAAGGATATATTCTCTATCTTCATATCTGCAATAGCTTTGCTAAGTCATCAATAAACTTATACGGATTTTGCTTGATATGACCTCCCATGAATCCAGGATGTCCATCTATGTCAATGTAAGGTAGATTATCGACCTTAGATTTTATGTATAAGGCTAAGTCTCCTCTGACTGACAATGATCCATCAAGTCTGTTTATTGCTATGATTGTAGAGCCGTAAGTATCCTTTGATGACTCTATGAGTGATGCAATGTAGCCAGTCAGTTTATACTCTGATTCGAATATGACTACATGGACATCCCTTAGATTTATGATATCGCAAGATGACATAACTCGTTTTACTTCGTCTCTGACTTTGCTTCTTGCATCTTGAGCTGTCTGCGAGTGATAAATATCTAATGGACGTTCAGCAAATCTGACAAGGTTAATAGCATCTTCATATTCCCCTATTCTGATCATACTGTTCACTAGTGATGACAATAGCTTATAAAGTGGATAATATGCTAATTGCCATGAGCCATAGCTCTGATAGGCATAGGTCTTGACTTTATAAAGAAGCTGAGGCTCTGTCTCAAATATCTCTGCATCCAGTAACTCTAACTGATTGTCACCGCCTAATCCTATTGCTAACTTCCAATACTGAGATTTTGGTATATGCTCTTTGTATTTCTTGAATGCTATGTATGAGGCTGGATAGACATTCCAGACAAGCTCGTATTTTCTGTCTTCCGGTAAAGGATGACCAGGATGGTGGTCTATGACGAGGCCCTCAATATTAGGATCATCAGGCCTCATATCCACCATTATGTCGCCTTTTTCCCAGTCGCTAGTATCTCCGAACTCAGACTTCATTAGTATATCGCTTTCTGGATACGCAAACCAAGTAAACAATGCTGACGTTACACCATCTGCATCATTGTGGCAATGTATTTTCATCTTAACCTCTTACTATTCCGCTTTCTTCTGTGATTACACCATCAGACATTAGCTTGCTGAAATATTTCTCTACTGTGTCTCTCGTTATGTCAGTATAGCCCAACATATTTGCTTTTATGACTACTCCACTGATGAATTCATCCTTTGCTACTCCATTCTTCAGATATTCAGGCATTTCATTCTTTATGGACTCTATTGCCTCTTTTATCTTCAAGTAATATTCATCAGCAGAATCATTTTCATCTCGAGCATCGCCTTTACCAAGATAGGTAATTTCATATCTGTTGCCTATACGCTTTATTCTCCATTTTGTGCCAACTATCTCTTCTGGCCTTATATTATTCTGGATGCAGTAGTTCAATATGCCAAGCAGTAATGGAGATTTTGGTCCACCTAGTGATAAGACATGCGTTATGCCATTGTATTCGACCTTTGCTTCGTGTTTAGTCCATTCAGCTCCTTCTGGTGGATTCCACGTATATCCTGCTAAGTCTGTGTCTCCAGGTTCTATAGCTTCTATCTGGCTTTTGAAGACTACCTCTACTTCTCCAGTGTCTTCTCTGATTATCAGCCTTCTAGGTTGTTCTTCCAATAGCTTCTTAGCTTCTTCCCAAGTTAGAACTTTTCCCATATATTCACCTCCTACTTGCTTTTCACATCTTTATTTATCTTGAGGATTTCATGTCTTGTTACGGTAGAGCCTAGATTGTCCCAAGACAATACTTCCAAGATATCATCAAAGTCAAATGACAGTTCAAATATCTGGATTTTTATCGGAAAGAAAGCACCATCATAGCCTGCTTTTTCAATCTCCTTATAGAAGGACTTTATAGCCTTGTGCAATGCCTTGCTTATGGTCTTGTAGAGCTGTCCATCCTCCTGTTCAAACATTCAACGCCACCTCTTCATCTGGACCAATTATAAATGTTTTAGCACCACAATACGGACATTCTAGCATATCTTCATGGACTCGTTTTCCACACATAATACAATACCATGCACTCATTTTTTATCCTCCCTCAGTTAGTTCTGGGTTGTTTCCAATATACTGTATTAGCATATTCCTCTATACGACCCTTCTCTCGAAAGAATTGCTTCTTATCAACCCCAAATACATTAAGGATGTCATCTATTTCGTAGTTATAGTCGTGATAGTCTAGGACTTCTGCAACTACAACGGTAGCTAGTAATTCAGTATTCTTTCTGCCATGACGCTTTCCATATTCGCTATCTTCTACATACATTTGCCCTAGACTTTTTGCATCCCTGAATAGGATATTGTGCTTGCTGTAGCCTAAGTTATCTAATAGGATGTCTATGCAGATTTCTAGGTCTGATACCTGTTCATTCTCTGCTCTACATTCGCCATACAGACTCTGCAAAATCTTAAGAGCAAGCTTATGCTCCTTTATAAGTTGTTTAAGCTCATCTGCTGTTAGGTCTTTGTAGTCGGATTTCTTAATCATATATTTCACTCAGCACGATATGTCCATTCACCTCTAGAACATTATACTTTCTTGTTACACCACTAGGATAGGACACAACAAGATAGTCACCTTCGAAGTATATATCTGGCTCGTGTCTTACCGCTGATAACTGCTCTCTTAGTTTAAGCTCTTCTGAAATCATTTTTAGCCTCTGCTGTAGCTCCTTGTATGTCTGAGCATATTCCTGCACATTTAAGTTATGCTCTTGCCTGAAATGACTGATATCCTGTAGATATTTGTGTCTTAGAAATCTCAAAGAGCTTATGTCTAGCTCTGATAATAGCTTATCAAATCTATACTGGCTTTTTCTTCCACTCGTCATTCTCTCTTCCTCTTTCTCCATTGTATATTCTAATAGGACAGTAAAGTATAAATATTTTTCGGTTATACCTTCAGCATAGCTAAGCAAGACCTTGCCTGTGGATACTTCTCCATTAGCTTCTTAAATTCCTGTATAAGTGAATCAGTTACAGCTTTGTATATCGATAGACGGCCATTCTTCTTTATCTCTCCTACGGCTACGCTATCCAAACTCTGACCATCAAAGAATATAAGTTTATCCTCATTCCGGAAATAGATTGCTATCAAGTCATCAGCATCTTTATCCCAATTTGGAGTCCAGTGCAAAGAAAACACAGCTATATTCTTGTCTGAATACACAGGCTTATTGAATCTTACAGTATAAAAGAGACTCAGACCTTCTAATTGAACTACAAGGTGCTGGTCTGGAAATGGCATTAGTCTCACCTCTCTATATTAGGATAGCAGTTAGATGTGCAATAGCCTGAGGATACTTTTCCAATAGCCCATCTATATTTCTTCGTTCAGATTTTGTAATGCTCTTGTAATATTTGATTCGACCATTCCATTTGATTTTGCCATACCATCTATAACAATCACTTAATCTCTGTATCAATACTCGCCTTTCTTTCTTGAACACAAAGGCTACAAAGATGATGTCTTCGAGAAAGATATCACAGAGAAGGAATATAGCCACGTCATCATCAGAGTAGAAAGCCTTCCGGTCTTTTACTCTGTGTAGACCGCTAAATCCATTTAGGTCTTGAATTATTATGGTCTCGTCATACTGCCAATTTAACATCCCAACCTCCCTCAAATTATGCGTTTAAAGGCGTCTAGAACGGCTCAGAATCGATTTTTTTCTCTCACGAGTGTTAATATACTTGCGTGATTCAAACTCGTCTCAGAAAGCGTGTTAGACGGCTTTAAAGCGATTTCTCTATAATTGCTTGAAGAAGACCTTCATCATAAAGCCATCTACAAATTTCTTTAAGCCTTCTATATCAACCTTCTCTGGATTCACCTTTATGCTTTCTGATGTAAAGCTTTCGAAAAGAGAAGGATAAGAGAAGTAGCTAATTCTGAGGACTCTTATTTTCAGGAAATATCTGAGTGTTACTGTTGATAGGTCTTTGTAAAGGTAAATAGTAACGTATTCTTCTTCATAACGCTTTGAACTGCCTCTCTTGTAGCCGTATTGTTCTTCGATGTAGGATATTAGGCTATCGATGATTGTCAATAATCTTTTGTACCGATTTATTATGGTCATCATTCTGCCACCTAAGAATATTGGCTATTTGTCTGCGTCTTCTCCAGTATTTGCCCCATGACAAAATCACTACATTCTCCCGTCCATATTTTTCTATGAAGTCCTCTAGAAATCGAGGTCTTAATACACCTTTGTCATAGACATATTTGGATAGTTGTGGATTCTCAGACCTAAGTCCAATGTCATAGTAATAATGCCATCGTCCATTTTCTCTAACCTTTATCTTTAATCGCATAGACGATGACTCCATCATAACATCACCTAAATCAGTTTGTTGAATAATCTTAAAATGCCTTTCTCATTGAATCGGATAGTGAATTTAACGCCTAAATCATAGGATTTCTCCCAGCCTCCAAGATATAATGTGCAAGGGATTGTTATCGAATTGTCTTTGATGAATGAAGAGAGATTTTCCTCATAAGTGTAGAGTGAGAAATAATACCGTGTAATGTTCTGAGACTCTATATATCGTGAATAGACAGCTACAAACACTTGGTCTGGAAACAAGTGATTTAAAAGAGACTTTACAGCCCATTTATCATCCTGCCTGAAATTGTGAAGCACTAGACTTAATCTATTCGGAACAATACGCATTATGGAGAATGGAAACCGCTTCTTGCTTCGACCTATCTTTATCTCCAGAATTCCATCTGTCTGTTTCATAATTACACCTCTAATATTCTCCTGCTAGCTAATAAGTCTCTGAAACGATAGAGCCAGTAGTTTATAGTATCTGCGGAGATGCTAATATCTTGAATTGTGAGTTTCAAACTCTTGCTTTCGAATATTACATAGCTATTGCCCTGTTCTTTATTGACTACTATGGTAATGTCATCCTTTACCACTTGAAGGAAGGCTCTATTTTCTGAAACAGAAGCTACAGTGATTTTATCTGGATTGATTTGTTTTATTATTTCTGCTAGGATTTTCTCATATTCACTCTTCGACTCACTCATCTATTCACCTTTAGAGCTTCTTTAGTTTTAGAGCTGTAATTAGGTCTTTGAACCTTCCTAGCCAGAATTTAAC
>Ga0190308_1000284_pt1 | contig 16902 bp, 10 predicted proteins | sample 48700756_MG_FD_165050 | JGI IMG/M metagenome (GOLD analysis project Ga0190308, IMG submission 165050) | Hydrothermal vent sediment bacterial communities from Southern Trench, Guaymas Basin, Mexico - 4870-07-5-6_MG | ecosystem: Environmental > Aquatic > Marine > Hydrothermal vents > Sediment ...
CTATTTAACGTCATCTATTTCGATTCTCTTTCCAGACATAAGTAGTGTTATTTTGCTACTATGTATTCTATGCCGGTATGATTGAATGCCATCTTCAATGCAAAACATCGGCAAAAATCAGCTAAAAGAAATTATTGAATGGTCTCGTATTAAAGAAAAAGTTTATATTGCTGGAGTAGAAAATGCCTTGAAACTTAGAAGAGAGGAGTACGATGTAATTATATGCACCGGATTATCTGCAACATGAAATGATTTTAACTCATTTACACTTTCTGTCCACGAAGACAAACGGTTTAATAAACTACGTCACACAATTCAAAGCCGAGAAAGTATATACCGTCTACGGCTATAAAAGAGAATTTACAAAAATGTTAAAAGATGTGGGCATAAGAGCGTATCAGCTATAGGCTTATTTTGTTTGTTTTTATATTAAATTCGATGCTACTAAAAAACTAATATATTTCTTGCTGATATTAAGTATAGGTGTAGGATGTATGGCTTCGGAGAAAGTATATCACTACAAGGCACATGCTAAATGTCCTAAATGTGGAGAAATTGTAGAAGTAATAGTCATCTTATTAATTGTAACAACATTATTAACTATAATGTTTAATCAAGTATTAATCATATCTAAAGGTTATAGTGAGACTTTTGAAGATGAACTTAAGCCTCTCAAAATAGTAGGTCCAGTTTTTGTAGAAGTCGGTGATAAAATCTCTTTTAAAATTCTATCAGAAGGTTTACCTGTTAAAGAAGCTAAAATAATCTTTGCTGGAATTGAGAAAGAAACAGATGAAAGAGGTATAGCTACTTTCCAAATAGACTTTGCTGGTTGCTTTAAAGTGATAGCGAAAAAGAAAGGCTACGTACAAAATTCAACGTTTTTATGGGTTTTCCCTAGAGGGATCGAGAATTTCCCAATAAGATGCACTAAATCCGCTTCAGAACCTCAACCATATGGTGTGACAATGTCATCATTTAGAATGGCTGGGTTTAATTATGCGAGAATAAAAGCTTACTATACCTATGATGAAAATGGTAATATATATCCACTTATACAGCTTCCCGAGTTATCAGAAGCACGGGTTCTTAACGAATCCTTAGAAGTGGTTAGCAAATTATATCTTAAAAAAAGTGTTATCTTAAGGAACTTCTGGATCCGTGTTCCACCAAGTGTGCATTTGAGAAAGTTAGAATGGTTAGTTAACGACGTTAGAAAATGGGGCTTTAAGATCTTTTTACATACACAACTATTTTATGTAGATCCAAATACGGGGGAAATGATGGGTATTTTCGATCCACGAGCACCACGGCTTTCACCTAAAGCAAAAAGAGTTTTCTTAGAGGAGAGGAAGAATGAAATTATAAGATTAGCATCTTTTGCCGAAAGAATGGGGATCGAAATATTGGATCCGATAAGCTTCTCTACTCTTCTACCAAGAGAAGAATTCCAGCTATATAAAGAACTATTACCAGAAATTAGGAAAATCTATAGTGGCAAACTAGCCATATCGGATATAGGAATCAACGAAGACCTTAGCGGTTTCGACTATATAATTGTGCTTCCGGGATGGGCTCCAAGAGAATCGGATATCAGTCCAAGCGAAATTGAAGATGCATTCATAGAATATCTCGATTACGCAGAATTAATTGCAAAGAGATACGGATTGAAAATTCTAATGATCTATATAGGCCATATTGATTGGATCATGAACTTTTATACTTCTAGAAAAAGTTTTGAGAATTTTTTTATGAGTAAATTTAATTACTCTACTGAAAAAGCAAGAATATGGTTCGTAGACTTTATTTTAAATGAAACTATTAAAAGAAAACTCGTTGCAGGCGTTGACGTGCATCCAATATGGTTCTTCCATATGGGGTATCCGATCTATGGTGGAGAAGGTATACACGAGGAGTACTCGTATTGGCCAACTAAAAAATTAGCAAATTTGGCTGCGAAGTACTTAAGAAAACCTTGGAACGAGGAAGGAAGAATAACATTAAGGATGCTACAGCTCGCTAAACACATAGCGAACACATTAGCGGTAACTTCACCAAATTCATACCTTACATACTGGGCATCTTCATCATTTAAAACCGCCTTAACGCACTATGAAAAAGGTGATTATGAGTCTGCTCGGAGAATCTTGCAGGAGATTCTAGGATTTTTCACCCATATAAGAAATCCGTTAAATATATCGATAGATGGTATAGGAGATGAATGGAGTTATTTCGACCCTGTGTATTACAACCCACCAGGTCAGAACCCAGTGCGATTTGAGGTCGTTTTCTGGTATGGTAAAGATATATTAAAGAAACTAGGAGATGTAAAAGCCGTCTACGCGGTCAACGACGAAGAATATTTATATCTAATGATCGACTTTTACGGCGAACCTCCAGATTGGCTTCCTCCCATATTCATAGATACAAGCGGAGAGTGGACTCATGAAAGGGGAAAAGAGTTTTTTATACCTTTAGATCGAGATATTGCAGATATTTGGGAGATATCGTATGAAGGCATGTTACCAACGGAGAGCTTCATTCCAAATAATGAATTATCTAAGATAATAGGTAGAGCAGAGATAGCTATTAATGAAGTTGTTGAAATAAGGATTCCATTAAAACTACTAGGCAATCCGAGAAAAGTTAACGTAATATTGTGGAGTTTTGAAAGCCCTCCTAAAGGAGATTTTGAGATAAAGATGATTAACTGGACCAATCCCTATTTAAGGAGTAAAATATTTCAGTTTCTACCTAGGAGCCAAGTTACTTTTGGTGAATCAATAACTATCGAAGGTTTTATTTATCCAGGACATCCAGATACGATTGTCGCATTATACTACGAGTCTCCGAAGGGAACTTTACTGAAAAACTTCCTAAAAGTATAGAGCCTCCTCTTAAACGCTATTTTCCTCCCATACTGTATCGCATCGTCTAATCCTAGTATTCTAAGTCTATTCCTTCAATACCTCTCAACCGTGTTTAAAATAGTAGCTGGTTTTCATCTTTTCAAATAATCTGAGAGTATTTCTACGCACTCGGGGTGGCAGAACGTTACGTAGTTTGATTCTTTCTTCGTTATTGGAGCCTTAACCTCCACAATCTCTCCGGTATCGACAGCCTCGAACTTAAAAAGCTGAAAATAGCCCTATACTTTAAGTGAGAAAATAACAGTATTTTCCTAAGCTCATTTCTGGTAGGTGGGAAATCTTCAATAGAGAAAACAATATATATTTCCCTATCCCATCTTCTCTAAATATAGTTTTGCACGTATTATGTCGCTCCAGCTGTAGCTAAATAAGTAAAATGCCAAATAAAACTCAATTAGGTAAAGTAATATAGCTAGAATCAACTCCGATTATAATTGCAGATACCAAATTTTTCATTGTTAGGCCTAGAGTATCAGGATTTAACTTTTTTAATTTTAATATATGTTAATGGAATGCCAGTTAAAAATATAACTTTGAAAATTAAAATTAGCCAATATAAAATCCATTCAAAGCCGTCCATATATTAGCATACATGAGCTCTCGTTAAAATATTTAATCTCAGTACTTAGAAACCTAGACCTAAAACCTTTGAACTTATTGCATGTGGAAATACAGATATCCTATGTATCAAAGTTTATTACTTTCTTTATATTTTGGTTAGAATATGGGATTTGGTAAAGGGTTAACGTTGTTTCTATCTTTATATTATATAGTATTTTATATATGTCGGTATAGTATTTTGCCTATAATACCATTTTTTATCGAATATATGGGAATGTCCCATATCCGTGCCGGATTAATTGTATCCTCCCTATATATAGGATATGCTATGATGTTAATTCCATCTGGATTTCTGTGTAGGAGAATAGGGTCTAGGAGAATGATAGTTGTTGGAGCATTAATATCATCTCTATCAAATCTACTAATACCCTTGTCTTATAAATGGATGAATATTGTAGTGTTTATTAATGGTATTGGACAGGGATTTATATGGCCTTCACTAATGAATCTGGTAGCTAGAAATTATTCTAAGGATGAAGTAGATTATGTGATTGGATCACTATTAACTGCATCAATTTTTGGCCCTAGTATAACATTTGTATTAATAGGAGTATTTTTATCAATATTGAGATGGGAAGATATATTTCTCATTACATCCTTAATCCTATTTATATTCACCATATTCTTTTCCCATCTTGTTAAAGATAATGATTTAAAGAAAAATTCTCAAGAAAGGGGGTTAAAGAAAGTCTTATTAAATAGAAATATATGGCTGCTTGGAATAATATATCTATTTTTTTATGCGGTTATTAGAGGACTTGTCAGCTGGCTTCCAACAATTTTAGTGCAAGAATTGGGTATTTCTATAGCTTTATCATCCATTTTTACAGGAGTTTTCCCTATAATTAATGCTATAGGCGGATTTACTGGAACATATGTGTTAAGAAAAACCAGTTTTAAGGAGAAGTATATGATGTTTATATCATTTACAAACTCTTCTATAATTCTGCTATTACTTTACACCTATATGAATATGTCTATACCTTTATTTCTAATGCTATTTTTGTTTATAAGTCTTCCAGAATGGTTTTTCTTTACACTACCTCCAAAGTTCGTATTAAATGAATATGTTGGACTTGCTTCAGCCATAATTGACACACTCGGATATATTGGAAGTTTTCTTGGAACATTTTTAATCGGCCTATTATACGATCTATCTAATACTTATAAGATAATATTTATGGTATATTTTTTATATATGATTTTTAACGCATTTTTATCTTTGGCGATAAGAGAAACTAATAGACTGAACTAATTAACTATAGATTTGAACTTTCTATAGATGTTAGAAAGAATAAAGACTAGGAAGACTATAAATTAAATAAGATTAAAGGCTAAAATAATTAAATTGGGCGTCTTTTTCTAAGTAAATTTAATTTTTCCAATCTCCATAGCTTTTTTATTAATTCCTCCTCGTTTCTTGAGGTTGTCAATGCTTCTTTAATTTGATTATATGGCAATCTTGTAGATAAAGCCATTGCAGCCAATCTCCCATATCTCTCATATAGTTTTAAGTTTCTCTTCAATATTCTATACTTTCCTTTCCTCCTATCAATATTATCTATATATCTATATACCTCCTCTACAGAATCTGTAGTAATCGTCACCTGACTTGAACCACATATTGGACATATTGAAGGTACTTCAAGCCTAAATATCGGTTTCTCTTCAACATATTTTCTACAATTCAAACATACCTCTGTAACTATATTTGACATTAATTTAGCTCTATAAGTTAATATTCTCAGAAAAATTCTTCTCTCCAGTGGCACCGGTTCTAATGACTCTAAAACATATTTTATACTCGACTCTAATAATGGTGTAGGACCCCTTACGTCAACGATACTTATCTCACCGCTATTTATAGAATCTATGATTTTCAGTGTTCTATCTATATCTAAATCTCTTTCAAGAACTTCTCTTAAAGCCTCTTTAAATACAGGTGTATTTTCAAGAGAAGTAACTAGTTGATCTAAGGATATATTTGTAAGCTTTGTATCTGGATCGATTACACCCATTTTTTTAGCTAGCTGCGATAATCGCCATTTAAAAAGTCTACTGTTAATAATGCTTTGAGTTAATCTTGTCTTAAACTCTCTTCTAGAAACATTTTTCAGCAGCCAAACTATATCTTTCACATCTATATCCTTTGTCTTAAAAAGTATTCCATATGGTTTCTCCTTTACAAATACCGGTGTCCCTAGATAAGATGTTATTTGAGAAACTAGATATTTACCTATAGTTCTATTAACACGTGTACCGAAATGTGAGTGAATATATATAATTTCACCAGCTTTCTCGACAACAATTCTTTTATCAGTAGGTACAGGTATATTTTTAATAACCATTTCATATATATCTGATATAGCATTAGATATGAGATTTAGATCATTATATTTAAGTAAATGTGAAAGATATTCTGAAATTTTATTTAAATCTACTTTACTTAAAGCCATTTTCTCAACAATTCCTCTAATTAATCCAACCTCTTGGGCAACCTCAAACGGTACTGGTATCTCTTCTCCAATCCAGCTTGGAATAGCTCCTATATAATCCTCTATAGGATTGACATATACTTTATCTTCAATTATATGATCTACCTCCCATGTTCTTCCAGCCATTATAAACCTCACACCTGGCTCAAGATATTCTGAAACAAAGAAATCATCAAGCAATCCTATAGGAAGATTTTGGGATAAATCTATAGCTACATATTGTATAGATTCAGGTATCATTGACAAATTTCCATAGAAATAATCAAATATACGACTCCCCCTTCTAATAACATCCTCATTAAAACCATATCTTATCAAATTAATTTTATTCATATATTCAATTATCTCATTCAATTCTCTAAGGCTTAAAGATTTAAAATACATTGAATCTCTTAGAATATTGTATATTGTCGATATATTTATCTCAAATCTTTCAATCAACAATCCACATATTTCGTGTACAACTACATCATATGGTTTATCCAATATCTCGGATGGCTCTATCTTTTCCTCACCCACCATCTTTACTAGTACAAGTGCTTCCAATGCGTCATTTGTATTTGATACGATTATAGCTCCTTCACTAACACCCCCAATATAATGCGCACTTCTACCTATACGTTGTATAAGCTTTGAAACTTGTCTAGGAGAATTATACTGTATTATAAAATCTATGTGTCCAATATCTATGCCCAATTCAAGTGAAGACGTGCATACAACTCCCTTAATCTCACCCCTCTTTAATCCACTTTCAATCCACGTTCTAGTGGATGCTGAAAGAGAACCATGATGTGTAAATATTGGTAAATCCATATCCAGTAACTTTAACCTGCTTCCAAGTAGTTCGGCCATCGGTCGTGTATTCGTGAATATTAGCAGCGAATTATATTTTCCGATAAAATCTTTTATTAATCTAACCCTAGCAGATATATCTGGATATAGAAAATATTTTTCGGAAATAACTTTATCGATATTTGTAGGCTTAGGATAGAAAATCTTTATCCTAAACATCTTTGCAACTGGGACATATATAATCTTACATCTACCTCTAACACCAACCAAGTATCGTGAAACCTCCTCTGGATTACCTATAGTAGCAGATAATCCTATAATTTGAAAATCACCGACCTTTCTACGAAGCCTCTCCAGTAATATGCTTAGCTGTGCACCTCTCTTACTTGGAACAAGTTCGTGTACTTCGTCGACAATAACCCATTTAACCGTATTTAAATGCTCTCTTAACCTTTTTCCAGAAAATATTAATTGAAGAGTTTCTGGAGTTGTTACTAATACATCGGGAGGATATATTGCTTGAAGCCTTCTCTCATCTGGAGGGGTGTCGCCATGTCTTACAGCAATTTTAAAATCAAATCTTCTAAACCACCAGTTTAATCTTTCAATCATATCTCTATTTAACGCCCTTAGAGGAGTAATATATAGTAGATTTATACCATTACCACGTCTCCCGTGAAGCATCATATCAATTATAGGTATTATTGCAGCCTCAGTTTTACCTGTGCCAGTTGGAGCGACTATTAAAACATTTTCACCAGATAAAATATATGGTATAGCTTTGATTTGAGGGGGAGTTAAATTTTTAAATCCTCTCTCATATATAATATTTCTAACAGGTTTAGACAAAAGTTCTAAGACATTTTTAGACAAAAAATACACCAAATATTATTTCCAAACAATACATATAAAGTTTTAACAAAAATGTATTAATAATATTTTAATATGAGATTGATATCTCTAATCTGGGCTCGGTGAATATATGGATTTAGAAAAATGGTATTCAATACCATGGAAGAATGTTTTAGAAAAACTTGGCTCAGATGAAAATGGATTAAGTGAAAAAGAGGTTGGTAAAAGGCTTGAAAAATATGGATTTAATGAAATCGAGACTGGTAGAAAGAAAACAGCTTTAACAATCTTTCTAAATCAGTTTAAAAGTATTTTAGTATTGTTACTAGTCTTCTCCACAATAGTCTCATTCTTTTTGGGAGAAATTCATGATGCTATAGTTATATTGGCTATAATTATCATGAATAGCATTCTAGGATTCATACAGGAATATAGGGCTGAAAAATCTCTTGAAGCTTTGAAAAAGCTGGCCGCACCTAAATGTAAGGTAATTAGAAATGGAGTTGAGAAAATTATACCTGCACGTGAACTTGTACCCGGAGACATAGTTATAGTTAGTGCTGGAGATAAAATTCCAGCAGATATGAGATTAATTAAAGCAGTAAACTTAAAAATAGATGAAGCCATACTTACTGGCGAATCTATACCAGTGGAAAAAAGTGTAGAACCCATTAAAAGCAAAGGATTAAGTATAGGAGATATTAGAAATATGTTGTTTACAGCTACTACAGCCACGTATGGTAGAGGTATTGGTATCGTTGTATCGACTGGAATGAATACAGTTTTCGGTAGAATTGCTAAGCTTATTCAGGAAGCTGAAGAAGAAACACCTCTACAAAAAAGATTGGAAAGACTTGGTAAATGGCTTACATTAATCATTGTAATCTTAGTAATACTCGTATTTATTGAGGGAGTCTTAGAGGGAGCTAATTATGTTGAAATCCTTCTTACATCTATAAGTCTAGCCGTATCAGCTGTACCTGAAGGACTTCCAGCCGTGGTTACGATTACATTGGCTTTAGGTGTTCAACGACTAGCTAGGAGAAACTCTATTATAAGACGCCTTGCCGCTGTCGAGGGTCTTGGAAGTGTAACTGTGATATGCACCGATAAGACTGGAACATTAACTAAAAATGAAATGACTGTTAGAGAAATAGTTATAGGAGATAGGGTTATAAGGGTTACTGGAAGCGGATACGAACCCAAAGGAAAATTTTATATTAATGAAAAAGAAATCGATGTAAGAAAAGATAGAGTATTAGAAAGGCTTATTGAAATAGGTTTATATTGTAATGATGCAAAGTTAATCCGAGAGAATAATAATTGGAGTATTATTGGAGACCCTACGGAAGCCGCATTAATTGTTCTCGCGGCTAAAGCCGGATACAATGTAGAAAAGTGTAGAAAAGACTATCCTAGAGTAGGTGAAATACCCTTTGATTCGATAAGAAAGAGGATGAGTACAGTAAATTTAACTAAAGATGGTAGAAAAATGGTTTATGTAAAGGGAGCGCCTGAAATCCTCATAAACCTATGTAAATATATTGAAGATGAAAACGGTATTAGGGAATTAACTGAAGAGGATAAGAAGAAAGTAATGGAAAATACTAGTAGACTTGCTGAAAAGGCTTTGAGAACTCTTGCATTTGCATATAAATATTTTCCAAGAAATCACTTTGAGGAAGAAGATATCGAGAAAGATTTGATTTTTGTTGGTATTGTCGGTATGATAGATCCTCCTAGACCGGAGGTTCCGGAGGCGATAAAGAAAGCTAGACATGCAGGTGTAAAGGTAATAATGGTTACTGGAGACCATAAATCTACAGCTACAGCAATAGCAAGAGAAATTGGATTAATTGATAAAGAAGATTCACTAGTGCTCACTGGCAAAGATATCGATTCCATGAATGATAAAGATTTTCTAGCCATAGTGGATAGAGTAAGTGTTTTTGCAAGAGTTTCTCCAGAACATAAGATTAGAATTGTGGATGCGTTAAAGAAAAAGGGGCATATAGTGGCAATGACAGGAGACGGTGTAAATGATGCCCCCTCGGTGAAAAGAGCAGATATAGGTATAGCTATGGGAATTAGAGGTTCGGATGTAACCAGAGAGGCTGCAGACATGATTTTAGCAGATGATAATTTTTCAACAATCGTAAAAGCTATTGAGGAGGGTAGAGCTATATATGATAATATTAGAAAATTTATTAGACTACTATTATCTGCAAACTGGGATGAGATATTTACAGTATTTGTATCTGTAATGCTGGATCTGCCTATACCCTTTACAGCTGTACAAATATTGTGGATAAATTTAGTTACAGATGGGTTACCCGCACTCGCATTGGGGTTAGATCCACCAGCTAAAAACGTCATGAAAAGGCCTCCAAGAAGTCCTAAGGAGCAAATATATCATGGTATGAAGACATTTATTCTTGTCTCCATATTTTTGGCGCTAATTGCATGGATTACACCATTCTATATAGCTATAATAAATGGACGCTCACTTACAGAAGCCAGAACATTAGCCTTTACACAAGCAGTCATATTTGAACTAATATTAGCATTAAACTGTAGATCTGAAGAAGAATTCGTATTCAGTTCATTTAAAGAAATTATTAGAAATAAGGCTTTACTAATATCTATAGTTATCTCATTAATACTTCATATATTTATAGTATATAATCCATTCCTACAAATGTTTTTCAAAACAACGGCATTAGACCTATTTGATTGGATAGACCTATTACCATTTGCATCATTAGCCATACTGCTTTCACCAAGGTTTTTCAGAAACTTAGATAAGAAATTAAAGCTCTCTTAACTCAAATCTATCCTCACTATAAACATATATATATTTTAAACAATTTTTCTTAAGAAAAACCTTGACCTTATATAATATCTCTAATATTTTACTATTTCTTCTAAATGTTTTTATAGATGCCCCTGCTGCCACTTTATGCCCCCCTCCACCAAAATATCTTGCCAATACCGATACATCATATTTTGAATTTGATCCGAGATATAATCTAATCTCTCTAAATCCTCTAGGCACAATTATACATGTAAACTTAGCCCCCATTTTCTCTAAAAGAATACATAGATATCGATAATGGAAACCGATATTCTTTTTAAAAACAAGCACCATCTCATCCTTTATATTGATACTATTTGCAAAAGACTTAATCATATTCCTAAGATTCTTTGACCTATCTATAAACTCCTTTATCCTAGAATCATTTAAAGCATTTAAGCCGATTCTCGATAATCTATCAATAATATATAATCTCCCGAAATAATCGGCGCCGCTAACAGCATTATCCAATAACATTGCATCCTCACTAACTATATTTGCCGTATCAGTTTCGATAGCTATTTTGGCCAACTTTTCTGCAACAACATTTCCCTCGAGATTTAATGCTTTTAAAGCCAATATGGCCGAGCATGGAGCCTTCGGATCATAAAATTCTTTAACAGCACATGGTAGATTAGTTTTATGGTGATCCGCCCTAATATATACCTTACCCGGACATGGCAGGTCGGCGACAAAGTCCCAGTAAAATAGTTTTAATATTCTTCCTTTAACAACATCCACTGGACTGGCCAATATTACAATACCCTTGGGATATTTTATCTTAAATAGTGTTGCGCTAGCTATTCCGTCAACATCCCCAACGTCACATAAAGCTATTTTCCTATTAAATATTTTTGCGAAAATAATTTTTGGCAATAGTAATATCATATACATTTAGACCACATATAAATTGATAAAGATTTATAAATCTGTTTCCTAATCTCATATAAATACTTGGAGGTAATATTTTATGTTAAGGGAAGAAGAGATTAAAAAATATCTAAAGGCAGGTGAAGTAGTCTATCATACTCTTAACATAGCTCTAAACGTCATCGAGGAAGGTCAATCTTTATTAAAGATAGCTGAAAGATTGGAGAGAGAAATAAGTGATAGAAATGCTAAACCAGCGTTTCCAGTAAATATTTCTATAAATCATGTAGCTGCTCATTATTCACCTTCAATAAACGATTTAAATATAATTCCAAGAAAAAGTGTTATAAAGGTTGATGTAGGCGCACATATAGATGGTTATATTGCTGATGCAGCTATAACGATATCATTTAACCCTAAATATGAAAAACTACTTATGGCTTCTAGATCTGCGTTAGAAAATGTTGAGAAAAATATTAGACCTGGGATAAGTCTGGGAAGTATTGGAGAAATGGTTGAAAAAACTATTTTACAGTATGGATATAAACCTATCTCAAATCTAAGCGGACATAAGATAGATAAGTATAACCTTCATGCAGGTAAAAGTGTTCCAAATATATCTACATACACTTTTAAGAAAATTGAGAAAAACGAGGTATATGCTATTGAACCATTTGCCACAGATGGTGCTGGATATGTGGTAGAAATGGGAAATGGCCATATATATCAGCTTACTATAATGAAGAAAATTAAGGAAGATAGAGAGCTTCAATTTTTTATGAGAAAAATATGGATGGAGTATCATTCTCTACCATTTTCAGAGAGATGGATATATAAAAGATACGGGGAAGAAGGATTTAACAAGCTTTTAGATTTAATAACATACAAGAGAGTCTATGTTTATCATTCATTAGTAGATAAATATGGTGGTATAGTCTCACAGTTTGAAGATACAATGATCATAACAAGGCAGGGTCCAATTATAACGACAAAGGTATTAGAATTATAGTTTATAAAGTTATATTTTGACCAATGAACATTTATATTTAGATTATTCTGTTGACAAAGCCAAAAGGTTTTATACCATTATCTAATATTATAGTTGTTAATTGTAGATTTAACTTGGTGGAATTGTTGGCTAAAAAAGTTGGTTTAGGAAAGGGATTTGAACTAGAGTTGCCGTCATCATATGATGAATTAAAGAAAAATGCTGAAAAAACTATCGCTGAATCAATAAGAAAATATCCTAAAGCATCAAAGTTCTGGAATATTGTTAAAGACGATCCAGAGGTAAATGCTTGCTGGGATATCGCAGACTTTATTGCTGTAGCAAAATTAAATTACAATGATCATGGAGAAATACATGCAAAGGTTGTTGCAGCAAATGCTCTGAAAATGTTAGACCTACTGTTAGATAGCGGTGTTTTTCCAGATGTCATGGAAGAACGTGCTGGAGACGATGATGATGAACATTTAATAGTCCTAGCTGGAGGTCTTTTACATGATATCGGAAATCAAGTTCATAGAGAATTACATCCATTACATTCTGTATATCTAGCTATACCTATATTGAATAGATTGCTATCAAATATCTATGAAGATAAAGAGATAATGTATGAAGTTAGAGGACATATACTCCATACAATTTATGCACACGGTGCTGACGTAAAGGATCTCACTATAGAAGCATCTCTGATCGGCATAGCTGATGGAACCGATATGACTAAGGGTAGGGGTAGGCTTGCATTTGATTCAGGTAATGTAAACATACATACAGTTTCTGCTCTATCAATAGAGGATGTAAAAATTGTAAGAGGATCCGAAAAGCCTATTGAAATAAGAATATATATGAACAATAGTGCTGGAATATTTCAAGTACAGGAAACCCTGGGTAAAAAGATCTCTGGTTCACCACTAGAACCATATGTAGACGTTATTGCTATAACTACACCTGAAGGAGAAGATAGGGATGAGAGAATAGTTAGAAGAATAACTATTAGTGGTAGAAGATTTGTTCCCAAATAGATTATTTTTTATCTTTTTCAGATAATTCTGTTATAGGTATACCGAGAAGTTTTTGTAGATTTACTTCTGCCTTAGTTCTCCATCCAATCCTCAATATATTATCCTCCTCCTCCAAATACTCATATCTAATAAATCTGTCAAGATTAAATGAAATCTTCCATTGAGGAAACTTTTCTTTAAGCATATTCTCCACGTCCTTTCTGGGAGCCTCTCCTCTTCTTGATACAATATACATTATTGTGGCAGCAAGTATTGCTAAATCATCTATCCTCCATCCAGCCGCCCTAACCTCACTTAGACTCGGAGACTCCTTAGTAACGATAATAAATATAGCTTTACTCAATTTTCCAGGATCATCTAAACTTAAAATCTCACCAGATCTTGATACAGCCCTTACAGTTAACCCTATTTTATCCAACTCTTCATCCAGTATCTTTATTACATCCAGATATCTTGGACCAAGTATTCTTTTAAGCTCCCATCCTCTAACACCAACCCTCCTATATCCGCTCAACAAAAGTATTCTAGCAGCCTTCCAAATCTTATATTTAAAATTCTCCCTGCTACTCATTTTCCATCCTCCTCTTAACCCAATCTTCATATGATATTGATGTTACAATCGACGAGGATATAATCTTTCTAGGCATCTTTTTATAAACATATATTTTACCAGAAAGTGGTTCAATATCTATAAAATATATGCCTCTAGATATTAAAAATGATAATGCATATGCATTCTCAACAGTTCTTTGAAATGAATTAGCCATAACACATTCCCAATAATCTATACGATCCCTCCTCTTAAACAATTTTTCAATACGATTTCTAAACTTCATTACAATTTTTCTAAATCCTTCTTCCGATAAAAAGCCATATTTTCTGAGTTCATCAAAACTTATTTCACTGAACCCGATATCTTTAATCAATTCAATTTTCCTGCCACCATATTTCTTCAATGACATCCAGTAGTTTAATGCTGATAGGAACCTCGTAGTAGTTATCTGATTTAAAGATATTATTGGATGCCATGACTCCAAAAATATTTTTGCAAGCTCTTCAGGATTAAACAACTTTATCCTAAGCATTGCAAATAGCGGTCCAAGCACTAGAAGTGCAGACTCACTTCTAATCCAATCTCCACGTTCTCGGACTAGTAAGGCAATATTATATAATGCCTCTATGTCTAATCCTATTTCATCAGCACTTTTTAATTTAGGAAAAATTTGAGCAAGCTCTTCGATAATCTTATTTAAATCAATTTTGAATGGATCAATCCTATTCTCATAAATATTTTTAGTTACCTCTATAATTTTTATTAAACGCTCATATATCTCTGATCTCTTATCCATTTTATCCATAGTTTAACCCCCAACCGATATAGTTTCTCTAATGGTTGATACTTCGCCGACTCTTTGAACCAAAATTATATTCATATTTGGTCTAACATTTACAAGATATCCTGGCGTAATTATAATATACTGTCCTCCACTTCTCTCAGCTATATTGAAAAGCATCTCCATTATCTTCTCCCTATTACTTGGATCCATATGAACATCAAACTCATCTATAGCTCTTAAAGGAGACTTAATATGTTGTTGGAGAGCTAGGAGAAAACACATTATCGCTGTAGTTCGTTCACCTCCACTCTGAATATATGCATCTAATGTAGTTGGCTTCATATTCCTAAATCCGACCAATAACTCTAACCCAGCATTCTCAATGTCATCAATATTTATAACCCGTATCTCACCGATGGCATCAACATATTCTAAAAGCTCTTTATATGTTTTATCTACTTCACTTACCAGTTCGATCAATCTCTTCTTCCATACAGCCTTTCTCTTCTCAAGCTCGATCATAACTCTATTCTTATCCTCTGCAACAATTCTAGCCCTATTCTCTAAATCCTCTATAGATTTAAGATATTTTTCATAAACCTCAACTACGTCACGATTTATATCAGAATATAGAGTTAGTTTTACATTAATAGATTTTATTTCATCCTCAACCTCAATAATCTTTCTATTTGAAACTACTCTTGGACCCAGTTCTCTAGCATTTTTCTCAAGTTCATTTAATATACTTTTATGTCTAGAAATCTCTCTAAGTAAATCATTTATATTTTTTTGGAGAATCTCTATTTTAAATGAGAGTATAGCCTCTTTAGATTTTTGTTCGACCAATAGATTCCACATTCTTCTAAGCTCACTATTCCTTAACTGATATGAAGCATATAGTTCATCGCATACATCCTGCAATCTTTTATCATCTCTATTTTCAGCAAATTTTACTCTAAAATATTCTCTAAGATATTGAATATACTTTTTAAGTAACCTATGGAGCTCATCATACAATATATTTATTTTACCTTCTATTTTAGCAATATCCTCTTCATTCCTCCTAAATTCGCTCTTATACTTTATTAATTCTGCCTTCACCCTCCCAACTCTTTCCTCCAAATTTTCGATCTCCTTCATTTTCTTATCATATTTTAGCCAAGCCAGTTCGCATCTAAGATTTTTCAATCTATCTAGAAACCTTAACTTCTCCTGAAACCTTTTATACTTATCCTCCCAATAATGTAAGGCATTATAAGCCTTCTCAAGCATATTTTTAACCTCCTTCTCCTCCCCAATAACTGTCTCTAAGTTTCTCATAGATTCAATGATTCTATCTCTGTATCCACTTATACCTACAGCCTCTTCTATCAAACGAAGTCTTTCAATAGGAGATATTACTGCAAACTCCTCAATCATATTTTGATGCATTATTATTAGGCTGTTATTTGGATTAAGATTTATATGCGACAATAATCTCTCAACTTCACCTTTACTAACAACTCTATAATTTATTTCATGCCAATAGGATCCGTCACTTTTAAGATATCTAGATACATATATATCGTCAATCCTATATCTTGGGATAGGTCTAACACCATTTTTAGGAGAATTATTTATTACAACAGTTACTCTAGCAAGATCTCTACCTCTACGAATTAAATCGCTAAGTCTCCTACCCCTCTCAGTATATGTTTGACCTAAGGCTACGGCAAGGGCTAACAGTATTGAAGACTTACCTGAACCGTTTGGTCCACTAATAATATTTATACCGTTTTTAAACGGTATTCTAGCATACTCATATGACATAAAGTTTTCGATTATAACTTCTCTAATAATTGGTTCATCCATAACATTCATCGAATAATATGATATACTGTAGAATTTAAATGTAATTATTATTTCTTAGTACGTATTTTAGGCGTAATACTATATATTGTTAAAAATATTATGGAGAGAAGCGATGAGGATGCAAATATCGGTGCATGTCTTGGAATAGTTGTACCTAAAAAATATTCTAGATTGGCTATAAATGGTAGAGATATAAATATTGTCGCGAGTAGATGAGATATAAATGTCCAGCAAGGTGTTCTTCCAATTCTTTCGGGGGTATCTACAATTATGCC
>Ga0190308_1000287_pt1 | contig 16883 bp, 14 predicted proteins | sample 48700756_MG_FD_165050 | JGI IMG/M metagenome (GOLD analysis project Ga0190308, IMG submission 165050) | Hydrothermal vent sediment bacterial communities from Southern Trench, Guaymas Basin, Mexico - 4870-07-5-6_MG | ecosystem: Environmental > Aquatic > Marine > Hydrothermal vents > Sediment ...
CCAAAGGACACATGGACGAGAAGACGATGAGGGAAGTTCTAAAATCTAGGATTGAGGAGATGGCTAGGGCTAGAGGAATCAAGATTGGAAAGATAAAGTATAGAATTGAGACTATGAAGGTTCCCCCAGAAAAGTATGGATGCGCAGTCGTGGCTTTGGTGTACCTTTAGCTTGCGCAAACCTTTTTATGCTCTTAATCCTCTAACCTTTTTCCCCGCGCTCGTTAACCCTCGGAAAACTCTGCCCCTACCCTTACCGAGCCTGAGTTCGGGTAGGAGGGTTCTATCGACAAGTATGACCTCATACCACTTGTAGCGGCCGTCCTCCCCAACCCAATAGGAGTTCAGAACCTCGAGGTTGGGGAATTTCCTAGCGGCCTTCTCCTCCGCGATCAGCCTGAGGCTCTTGCTGACCTTATGCTTCTTAACGCCCATCCTCTTCGGCCGGCGGCCCGATCTAGGCCTAGGCTTACTCATGCTTCCCCGCCTAACCCTCGTTAAGACGACCACGTATCCCCTCTTAGCCTTGTACCCTAGACGCCTAGCCCTGTCTATACGAGTAGGCTTCTCGATCCTAAAGACGCTGGGTAGCTTACGCCACTTTATGAGGCGTTGCTTCATCAACTCCTTGACGTAGGACTCCTCAGGCTTTCTCCAGGCTTGAGCCATATACTTGTATGCCACCACTATTCTCCTCCACACTCTCACGCGTTGCTGAGTAATGCCCTTAATCGTAGAGGTGAAATTTATACGTTTAGGCTTCATAAACGGAGAGGTGCACAGATGCACGTTGCCGAGGAGATCGGCTATGGACAGGCGGATGCTCGGCAGTGTTGAGTTGTACCCGAAAGGCGAGGTTGTCGCAGGGAGCGTGGGCACTTGGACGCTCGTATTCAGGGTTGGAAAGGTTGGGATTGACGAGGGAGGCACGATAATCATAACGAGGCGGTCTGTCTGCGACAGTGACATACCCCAACTCGAAGATCCGTCGAAGCCTGGCTACGTAACCGTAAAGACGACGGGGAAAGCCAAGTTGAGGGTCCGCTACGATGGCAGATACTACATAAGGCCTTGGAGGGGCTCCCTAATCATAGACGTGTACGACGGCTTCCTCAAGGAGGGCGACGAGGTCATCGTCACATACGGCGACAGGGTAGGCGGTAGCCCAGGCTTCAGGATGCAGACCTTCCGTGAGAAGGAACATACGTTCAGGGTTCTCGTGGACAATTTCGGCACAGGGAAGTTCTATGAAGTTGACTCCTCGCCTACCTTGAAGATCGTAGGCGGGCCTCCAGAAGTAATCGAGGTTGTTGCACCTTCGCAAACGGTCCCTGGGGAAGACTTCCGCATCCTAGTCAGAGTTCTGGACAGTTGGGGAAACCCCTCGGAACGTTACGTTGGAACCGTACAGTTCGAGTCCACCGACGTCGAGGCTAGGCTTCCCTCCAGCTACACGTTCAAGCCGGAAGACCGAGGCTCAAAATGGTTTGAAGGAGTCTCCCTGACGACTCCTGGAATCCACACGATAAGGGTTAAGGACGACTCAGGCTTGGAGGCCGCGAGTAACCCCATAATGTGCTCTTCCGAGGAGCCTCCTTTCAGGTTGTTTTGGGGGGACATGCACGGGCAGACCGGCATGACCGTTGGAACAGGAACCCTTGAGGAATACTTCACCTTCGCCAGAGACGTGGCAGCCCTAGACTTCTGTAGCTGGCAGGGAAACGACTTCCAAGTAACCCGGGAAGGATGGGAAGAGGTGAAACGTGCGGTCAGGCGATTCCACCAGCCTAGACGTTTCGTAACCTTCCTAGGCTACGAGTGGTCTGGGCTTACTCCTGAAGGGGGAGACCACAACATATACTTCATCCGTGATGACGAGCAGATTTATCGGAGCAGCCACTGGCTGATAGAGGACAAGTCCGACGAGGATACGGACCGTTACCCGATCACGGAGCTCTGGAGAACATTTAGGGGACATGGAGGAGTGATGGCGATCCCCCATGTTGGTGGGAGATACGCCAACCTAGACTTCTACGATCCAGAGTTTATTCCCCTAATTGAGGTTCACTCTTGCCACGGAACCTTCGAGTGGTTCTTGGAGGACGCCCTAAAGAGAGGCTTGAAGGTGGGCTTCGTAGCCGGGAGCGACGATCACACTGGACGCCCAGGCTTGTCCTACCCAACCCAGAAGGTGTCCCGTGGAACGGACCTCTTCGACGTGAAGGGAGGCTTAACCGCCGTCTACGCCAAGGAACTTACCCGGGAATCCCTGTGGGAAGCCCTATGGAAGAGACGTTGCTACGCCACAACGGGGGAGAGGATTATACTATGGGTTGAGGCTGACGGCCACCCTATGGGAGAAGAATACGAGACGGAGAAGCCGCCTGAAATATTTGTCAGGGTCTACGGGACCAGCCCCTTAATGGAGGTCGAGCTTAAAAGGGGAACGGAGACCATCTTTAGACCTCCTGTATCCAAGCCTAAAGGGCCCTCTGACACTAGGATCTTAATTGAGTGGAGCGGTGTCAGGTCGAAGGGTAGAGCCCACAGGGTTAACTGGGACGGCGAGCTCCACCTCGATTCTGGGAGAATCCTGTCCGCCGAAGGGTTTGCCCTCGACAAGCCTCAAGAGAAGGTTTGGAGGTTCACGAACCAGATCGTCAAGTGGAGGTCGGCGACCTCAGGCGACGTGGACGGGGTGCTCTTGGAGCTCGACGCCCCGGAGAACGCTAAAGTAACCTTCTCCACAAAGCCTGTAAACTTCGAGTTCAGGGTCGGCGAAGTAACTCACAACCCCCTCGTGGTAGACGCTGGAGGAGTGAACATGAAGGTCAGGGTATGGAAGGTCTCGGCCCGCGGAGGCCCCACTCAAACAGAGTTCAAGTACGTCGACAGAGACGTCAAGGCTGGAGTCAACCCATACTGGGTCAGGGTCATGCAAAAGGATGGGTCTATGGCTTGGAGTAGCCCAATCTTCGTAAGGTACAAGCCGTGAATTGAGGCCTCATCTCGCCGGTGAAAGGATGAGCCGAATGAAGGAGAACTAGACTACATAGTACGCATCGATGTTGTTAATGGAGCCGAGGGTCAGAGGAGCCGTGAGAAAGCCTCAAAGGCCAAGTGAATGAGGCTTCGTTAAGTTTTACGCAATTCCCCCTTAGCAGATCCTAAGGAGATTTCGGCTCCCAATTTAAGGAAACTTACATCGCTGCCAATAGTGCAGAAGCGGAACCCCCTCCTCAACGCTTCACCTACATTCTCGGGAGTGCAAGCTATACCTGGCGTAACCCCGTGTCTCTCACAGGCATCGAGAACCCGATCTAATGCTTCTCTAAACTTCCGGCTATCAAACTGTCCAAAGACCCCCAAAGACATGGAGAGGTCCCATGGACCGACAAATGCAACGTCAACGCCCTCGACTGAGAGAATCTCATCGAGGTTCTCTACGGCCTTCCGAGTTTCAACTTGGACGATTATGAGTATTTGTTCATCCGCCGTCTTAACGTACTCTGGATCGTGAAGAGCCGCCCTTCTAGGACCGTATCCTCTAACGCCTCTAGGGGGATACCTGCAGTATCTAACAGCGTTTATAGCTTCTTCTTTACTGTTGATCCACGGTATGACGATTCCGTATGCGCCTATGTCGAGAGCTCTCTTTATCAGAGCCACGTCGTTCCAAGCAACTCTTATGATCGGGATGCATTTCTCCGTATAACTCATCGCCTGCAACATGCCTTGAAGTGTCTCAACATTTAGGGGGCTGTGCTCTGCATCGAAGAGTAGACACTCAAAACCGAGCATGCTCATTATCTCTGCAACATCGGGGTGCCCGATTGTCACCCAAGCTCCTATCGATGTTCCGCCTGCCCTCAATTTGGCCTTAACATAGTTTTTCACATCACACCACCAGCAGCAACGTTGGCAAAGTCTTAGCTTCAGCCCTCACCTTAAATAATTAACCTAAGAAGCGTGCTAGCCCTCCTCAACCCTCGCGGTTAGATTCTTAACTGAACCTCCCTTCAGGCAGGACAGAAACGGGTAAACTCGCCGATCAAGAACAAACTTGGGCATTTTCTCGATGGTACGGTTCAACGCCTCTTATGGGATATAAGTTTGGTATATGAAGGCCGCTCCGAAGAGGATAAGAAACAGGGCGCTCCCCACGATTATGAGGCGGATAGCCTTCTCGTTGAGGATTTTCTTGCCGCTCTCAACCGAGTAAGAGATAAACCCAAACCACAGGAGGTCCGCCGAGGCGTGACCCAAGATGAAGGCGGCGAAGCCGGAGAGGCCTCCTAAGGAGAGGCAGTATCTCATTATCGGGAGGCCCACAGTCACCCACCATATATAAAAATGGGGGTTTGAGCCGCTGCTGAGTATGCCTGACGCTATCAAACCGTGGGAGACGAGCCTGCTGCGGTTTCCGGAGAGGGTTCCTTCAAGCCTCAGGGCACCTTTGAGCTTCACGGCGTCCTTAACGAGTATAGAGCCCATAATTATGAGTGCGGCTCCACCCGCGTATCCTATAAATGTCCTAGCAGCCTCGGAGTCTAGGATAGTTTCTAAACCAGCCAGCATCACCGAAATTATCAGAGCCTCCAAGATTAGGTGCCCTACTACGATGAGGGGCCCGGCGATCTTCCCTTTCTTCAAGGTTTCGGAGACGGTTACGAGGAAGACTGGCCCCGGAACCACCGCTCCCGAGATAGCTGCCATGAACGATGCGTAGGTGAGCCAGAGGAGATCAAGCATCCCCATCCATCCCTTTTCCAGCCTTCGGCATCCAGTCCCCCTACAGAGGCCATTATGGGCTTCGGGTTTAGGTTCAGTATACCGAGACCTTCGAGACTCCCCTTATCTTCAAAAACTCCGGGATGAGGTCTCCCGGTATCTTCCTCTCAGCTATTAAGGTCAACTTAGGTTCCGGGGAGAGCTCGGGGTCATCGACTATCGCTTGGCGGATGCTTATGTTCCTGTCGGCTAGGAGCGAGGCTGAACGTGCGAGTATACCTGGAAGCCTCGCGTCTTCTGGGGTTATCTCGACAACTCCCAAGTCGAGGTGCCTCGCGATCTCCTTTAAAGAGGTTCCAGCCGACCTTATCCCCTCGAATATCCTCCGCAACTCCTCGTTACTCTCGATCATCTCTATAGTCTTTATGACCGTTCTCCTATCAACCCCGGCCGCACGGCTTATCCCGGCTATGGGGACAGGTATCTCGTTGCAGTAAACCTTCCCATTCCTTATGCTCAGACCGTTCTTCACAAGAATCCTAGCGACAGAGAGGCGTTCCGGATAATCCTTCAGGAATTCTGATATTCTCTTCCACAAAAATGTGCACCCAAGACCATTTTATGACCCTAGAGGCTTATAAAGTTGTAGTCTAGGCTGGATGCGGTGCGTTGATCGGGCAACAGTTGAAGGGTACCGTAGACCATAAAAAGGGAGGATTCGGAGGCTCAAGTTAAATTTAAGCCTCCCTCAACAAAGACTTAGCATCTACAGGTATCTCTTAAGTTCATTCAGCCATGGATAGAGCCTTCTCAGCCTCTTCATAGCCTCTTCGACCTTCTCTTTTGGATACTCGTATGGGCGTAGCTTTCCGCTGAAGTAGTCGTCGTAGGCTTGCATGTCGAAGTGGCCGTGGCCGCACAAGAGGAAGAGGATGACCTTCTCCTCACCCGTCTCTTTACACCTCAAAGCCTCGTCTATTGCTCCCTTTATCGCGTGAGCCGGCTCTGGAGCAGGAACTATCCCCTCAGTCCTAATGAAGAGCTTAGCCGCGTCGAATACTTCCACTTGGTTGTAGGCCTTCGTCTCAACCTTCTTCTCCGAGACCAGTAGGCTTATGGTGGGAGCTATCCCGTGGTAGCGTAGACCGCCCGCGTGGATCGGCGGAGGTATAAAATCGTGACCGAGGGTGTGCATAGGAACTAGAGGAGTCAACCTCGCCGTGTCTCCATGGTCGTACGTGTATTCTCCCCTAGTGACGGAGGGGCAAGCCGTCGCTTCGACGGCCACAAACCTCGTATCCTTCTCAGCCTTCCCAGAGACCTTATCGTAGTAGAAGGGCCAGAAGAGCCCGGAGAAGCTGCTCCCTCCACCTATACACCCATAGATCACGTCCGGATAATCGTCCACGGCTTCCAGCTGTTTCTTTGCTTCGAGCCCCACAACCGTCTGATGGAGTAGGACGTGGTTGAAGACACTGCCTATGCCGTAGTTTGTATCTTCATGTGTAAGGGCGTCCTCAACTGCTTCGCTTATGGCGATCCCTAAGCTACCCGGGTTGTCAGGGTCCTCCTTCAGAATCCTTCTCCCGCTCTCCGTCTGATTGCTTGGGCTCGCGTAGACGTCTGCCCCGAAAGCCTCCATCATGACTCTCCTGTAAGGCTTCTGTTGGTAACTCACCTTAACCATGTAGATGGTGCATTTCAACCCGAACATCATACAGCCGAAGGCGAGGGCGGAACCCCACTGTCCAGCCCCAGTCTCGGTGGCTAAACGTTCTATGCCCTCCTTCATGTTGTAGTAGGCTTGGGCGACAGCTGTGTTGGGTTTGTGGCTTCCCGGAGGACTTACACCCTCATATTTGTAGTAGATTTTAGCCGGGGTCTTAAGGGCCTTCTCCAGTCGCGTAGCCCTGAAGAGGGGGGTCGGCCTCCAGAGCTTGTAGACCTCCCTGACCTCTTCGGGAATGTCTACCCACCTATCCTTACTTACCTCCTGGGCGATGATCGCTTTCGGGTATATTTTCGGGACGATCCCGACTCCGGGCGCTTTAGTCTTCGGGTCTATGAAGGGCGGTAGCGGTCTGGGTAGGTCGGGTAGTATGGAGTACCAACGTTTCGGCACGTCCTCCTCGCTTAATAGTATCTTTTTTGCCGCCATATCGTTTCACCGGTTTGGGTTGCATATTAGGTTATATATTGCGCGTACATGACGTATTTAAATCTTTTGTGATCAAAAATGTTCATGGAAGCGCAATGATAACCAATAAGATGAAAGCGCGTCCGGCAACAACCGTGAAGACGCTCAAAGAGGAACGGCGGAATAACGTTACACATAAATGTGATAATTCCCTCTGCTTAATATTCTAAGAGCGTGGCGGTGAGTTGCGCTCTCTAGAGGGACACCTTCATGCCCATGAAATTACAAAAGTTCGAGACTGACGAGCAGCTTAAGATCGAGAGAATAATGTATACAAGAAGGTACTCCCTAACCCTCGACAAGAGAAGATGCGTCGTCTGCGAACTCTGCGAGACCGTGTGTCCCAGAGAAGCGATCCACGTGGTCAAGCCGGAAGACGGAGAACAAGCACCCCCAAAACTTGAGATCGATGTAGAACTCTGTCAGTACTGCGGAATCTGCAACGCCATCTGCCCTTTCGGAGCTTTGGAGCTGAAGATAAACGGGGAGAAAACCATACCTGTTGTCAAGTTCGAGAGTTTCCCCCAGCTCATCCGGGATATAAAGATCGACACCGAGAAATGCCCTGTCGGATGCACAGTTTGTATGGATACATGCCCACTTAAACTCATCACAGTCAAGGTTGTAGACGAAGAAGGCAGACCCGTCGAGAACGTCGATCTATACCCGGAGAAGGAACGGCTTAAAGTAACAGTTGAAATCGAGAAGGAATACTGTCCAGTCTGCCGCTTATGCGAGTATAAATGTCCATACGACGCCATCCACACCCAGAAGATCATCTATGGGCATATAAGCGTGAAGAATGAGCTCTGCCCCGAAGGATGCCGGGAATGCGTGGAGGCCTGCCCCATCCCCGAAGCATTACAAATATCCGAGGATGGAAGAGTTGTGGCAAGCGACCTCTTCTGCGTCTACTGCGGCGCATGCCGGATAGTCTGCCCGGTTGAAGGAGCAATAAGCCTCGAGAGAACAGTGATACGCCATACACCAGTCCATTCCGGAGCGTGGAACAAGGCGCTGGAGAAGCTGACCTCAACGAAGGGGATGGCGAAGGAACTCAGAAGTAGAGCCCTAATCAAGGTTAAAGAATCGGTTGAGAGGAGGCTCGCCTAAGAGGTCGACCCAAGATGAACGAGGAAGAACCTAGAATCGGAGTCTTCGTCTGCCACTGCGGCTTGAACATAGCCGGAGTCATCGACGTGGAGGAGCTCACAGAGTACGCTAAAACCTTGCCCAACGTCGTCTATGCTGTTCACAACCGCTACACCTGTTCAGACCCCGGTCAAGACGAGATCAAGAAGGCCATAAAGGAGCATAACCTCAACAGGGTTGTCGTAGCGGCCTGCTCACCCCGCCTACACGAACCGACCTTCCGGAGATGCGTGGCTGAAGCCGGCCTAAACCCCTACCTCTTAGAGATAGCGAACATAAGGGAGTTCTCTTCATGGTGCCATCCAAGCACACCGAGAGAGGCGACGGAGAAGGCGAAAGACCTCGTGAAGATGGCGGTCGCCAAGGCTAGGCTCCTAGCGCCCCTAAAACCACTGAAGGTCCCGGTCACACGGAAAGCCTTAGTCTTGGGCGGAGGAATAGCCGGCATAAACGCGGCTCTAGACCTAGCTGAGATGGGTTTCAAAGTCTACCTTGTCGAGAAGAAGGAGAGTATAGGGGGCCACATGGCCCAGCTCGACAAGACGTTCCCAACCCTGGACTGTTCCATCTGCATAGAGGGGCCGCGCATGGTCGACGTCGCCCGCCACCCGAACATCGAGATAATCTCCTACGCGGACCTCTTGAGCGTCGAGGGGTACGTTGGAAACTTCAAGGTTAAGGTTAGGAAGAACCCGCGTTACGTGATTGCGGAGAACTGTACGGGATGCGGCGAGTGCCGAGACGTCTGCCCAATAGAGTTCCCGAACGAGTGGGACATGAACATGGGTGTGAGGAGAGCGATCGACATCCCCTTCGCCCAGGCGGTCCCACTAGTATACACGATCAACCGCGACCACTGCATAGAGTGTTACAAGTGCGTGGACGCTTGTGGAGCCCGGCAAGCTATAGACTTCAGCCAAGAACCTGAAGAGGTCGAACTCGAGGTCGGAGCCATAATCGTAGCAACCGGATACGACATATACATCCCTGAGGAAGGCAACCTCTACGGCTACGGCAAATACAGCAACGTCATAACTGCGTTAGAGTTCGAGCGGCTGATCTTGGCGGCCGGCCCGACGGGAGGCCGTGTCGTTAGGGCTTCGGACGGAAAGAGGCCTAAAAGCGTAGCTCTGATCCAGTGCGTCGGGTCGAGGGACATAAACAAATACGAATATTGTTCAGGCTTCTGTTGCATGTACACCCTGAAACACGCGATCCAGCTTAAGGAGCATTACGGCCGCGAGGTCGAAGTCTACGTCTTCTACATGGATATGAGGAGCAACTTCAAAGGCTACGAGGAGTTCTACCGCAGGGCCAGGGAGATGGGGGTCACGTTCATACGTGGAAGGGTCTCAAGCGTGATTGAAGACCCCGAGACGAAGAACCTCATCGTGAGGGTCGAGGACATAGCCCTTGGAGAACCCATCGAGGTCGAGGTTGAACTCGTAGTGTTAGCCACGGCGGCTATCCCCAGCAAGGGCTCAGACGAGATAAGCCGAATCTTGAACATACCCCGGGGGGCAGACGGATTCTTCATGGAGAGCCACCCAAAACTGAAGCCCATAGACACCCCCGTCGACGGCATCTTCTTAGCGGGCGCGTGTCAAGGCCCGAAGGACATACCTTACAGCGTCTCGCAGGGATGCGGAGCCGCCGCCAGAGCCGCAACAATCCTCTCTAAAGAGGAGTGGGAGATCGAGCCCATAATAGCCGTCGTAGACCCGACGAAATGTAGAAACGTGAAGGTTAAGTGCGGAATCTGCGCGACAAAATGCCCCTACGGAGCCATAAAGGCTCCTCAAGGCCAGCCAGCTCAAGTCATAACGGCCATGTGCCACGGCTGTGGAACATGCGCGGCGGAGTGCCCGGCTGACGCAATAACGCAGATGCACTTCACGGACGCCCAGATATTCGCCCAGATAAGGGCGGCTCTGGAGGAGAACCCGGAGGACAAGATTCTGGGTTTCCTCTGCAACTGGTGCAGCTACGCCGGGGCGGACTTGGCTGGAACCAGCCGGTTTGAGTATCCTCCTACCCTCAGGCCGATAAGGGTCATGTGTTCAGGACGGGTTGACAGGGACTTCGTCTTGGAGGCTTTCAGGCTTGGAGCCGGCATGGTTCTTGTAGCGGCTTGCCACCTCCCATACGACTGCCATTATATTTCGGGGAACTGGAGGATGAAGGAGAGGATGGAGGCTCTAGCTAGGATGCTTACCAAACTCGGGTTGAGTCCTGAGAGGTTCAGGGTCGACTATATTTCAGCCGCCGAGGGAGCCAAGTTCGCCGAGCTGATAACCGAGATGACGAGGAAACTGAAGGAGCTAGGCCGTGAAAGGATCGTAGCCGAGAACCAGAAGCTCAAACCCGTGTTGGAGAGGATGCTGTCGCGGAAGAGGAGGGCCAAAACGGGAAGCTAACGGCTTCCAAACGCATTCCCTTCAGAAACGAATAAATTGTAGGACTGTGTAAGTGGGTTTGTAGGTGGTTGACGTGGCGATCAAAGCCTACGTGCTCTTTAAAGTGAGCTCCGGAGCCGAGAGGGAGATCTGCCGTAAGATATCGGACCTCGACGAGGTTCTCGAGGCAAGCATAATCTACGGCGAGTACGACCTCATAGCGAAGGTGAAGGCCAACGACCTCTCCCAACTCGAGTCCTTCCTGACCGAGAAGATGAGGTCCCTACCAAGCGTGATCCTAACATCTACGATGATCGTGGCGAGGGAGTACAAGGGGAAGTCTGAGAGAAACCGGATAAACGCGGCGAACCTCAGGAAGAAAAGTTAAGCCTAACCTCAGCATTCCACCCCCTTTTCTACCGTTACTTACCAAAATCCAATTTGACGACGTTTCCCTGTAAGGGGGCGCCTATAGACTCCGCGACCAACCTGCATTTTACTCTCAATATGTAGCAAACCGGCGTGGAGATGGCTGGTTCAACCTCGGGTATACTCTCGTAGTAGCCTTGCCCCTTAGCTATTATAAGATCCGCTTCTTCTAGGAGGGTTCTAAACCTCTCCGAGGTCCCCTCCATCTTTAGGCCTACGTAGTCGTTTCCGGTGGTGACCACCTCGACTACGCTCGTTAAGCCAACCTCTTCGGCGTCCTCCATGGTTGCGTCGTTCAGAACGGGGCCCTCCTTCACCACCGCCCACAACTTCAAAGGGTATCTATCAACGATCAGCTCGATCAAGAGTCTATCGAACGCTATCTCGCCGGCGTTGTCAAGGAGGTACAGCACCCTCCTAGACTTGGAGAGCAGACTCATCAGCTTCTCCGTGTCGTCTATGGAGAGTGTTCCGCCTAAACACTCGATTAGGGAACGGTCAAGGAGGCTCATCGACGGCTTGTAGCCTTCAACCTCGAAGTCTATGGTGTTCCCGCAGATCGCCGCCATAACCGCCTTGCGGAAGGCCTCCTCAAAACTTTCAGAGTCCTCGATCATCCTCCTGACGGTTGGGAGAACCTTCATGGCAACCCTGTTCGAGAGAACCTTAACTGGACGGAAGGGGTCAGGGTTACCGGTGACCCTCCTAGCGATCCTACAGACCTCGGTGTGGAGCTCAGCTGGAGTGAAACGATTGATCCTTCTGATCGTGGAGAGCCAACGAACAACCTCCATAACGACCTCGCCCTGTAAATTCTCGTCCCTAGTAGACCTCAGAGCCACATCGTAGGCCGCACGGACCGTGCAAGGCACACACAAGAGGTTGCCCCTCAACCCTTCCTCAGCCCCTACCCTACAGCTGCGAATGAAAACTTTTAATTCTTTACCCCCAACCGCTTAAATCAAAAAGTTTAATACAGCTCCAAAACGAAAATTTCAAAGTAGACGCGGGGGTGTCCGAGCCGGGTCAAAGGAGGTAGGCTTAGGACCTACTGGCGTAGGCCTGCGTGGGTTCAAATCCCACCCCCCGCACCAGAATTCAATTTCGGTTTACATCCTTTTGGATCTGCTAAATATTAAAATGCCTTTACTAAATTTGGACATCCAATAAAAATCTCTGAAATTAAAAACGAGAGAAAATAAATGATAATTTATGCGTTAAATGTCCCGAACAAGCCCCTAACCGCGCTATCTGCTCCAAATTCAGCCCGCATATGCTCCCAAACATCGCCATCTAACTCCTCCAAAATCAGAGACACGAACCCTTCTCAGATTCAATAATTGCAACGGTCCTCTGAAAAGCGAGAATTTTGAAAGACACAACACCCCGTTAGTCCTCAAGATCCTCGCGTACACGGTTATGCTACTGTTGGCTTTTCATGATATGATCTTTATACTGAGCTCGACGCCGAGACGAATTATCTTAACCCTATGAGCTACGCTTGTGATGACTCCTTACGGGGATAAAATGGCCTCTCTATATACATCCATCGGTGTTACAACATTCGCCGGCGTCTCATCGATTCGGTCATACATGTACATGATAACGTAGTCTAGGTGCCCTTCTATTGGGCTTGTGAAGGCGAAGTTTCCGTCGTACACGTCCCTTGAGAAGTACTCGGCCTTGAAGACAGTCTTCCCATCGTAGTTCCAGCCTTGGTCGTATCGGCGTTCAGCTACCCTAGCTGTGAGCCTCCACCTCCCGGGGTAAGGAGGCTTCCACGCGCTCACATAAGTTTCCCCCTTCCTTATCGGTCTATCCACGTCCTCGCGGTGCCAGTTATGCCAGTATGTAAGGACACCTATCACAACTGGGTCCTCTCCATCTCCGAACCGGGCATATGTAGCTGTGATGCAACCCGGCCAACTCCTAGGCGCAGTATTGGATCCTGGGACTCCTCCCTCAAGCCACATGGTGTCGCCTTTAGGCCCGCTGTCGCAGTTGAAGTAAGGCTTAGCCTTCTCGATTGAGGGGAAGGTTAAAACCCACATGAAGGGGTGGTTCACGGACTCGAAGAAGCAAATGACCATCTTACCAGTCGGGGGTGGTACGTATAATCCGGATGGATCCCTTAATGAGTCTACTACATAATCGGCTCCATCCTCAACGGGGACGAGGCCCATCCTGACCTTTCCATGGATCCCTTGGAGGTGGGCCATACTTACGGGACGCACCTCTAACCAAGGCTTATCCTTTAGAATTCGGTAGGTCGTCGTGACAGGATAGGTCTCAGCTTGATGCTCTACAACGACCTCTTCAGGAGTATTCTTCAGGATCTTCGTGTACTTCGTTCCATGCCCATATCTCTTTGCACCTCCAACCTCCACTCCACGGGTGTAATAGCACTTGTATAGCTCGTTCGTCCAAATCACTGGCTCGCCGTTCCTCTTAGCATGGAGAAATATCGAGTCATACGGGCTTGAATGCAGATACAGAAAGAAAAACCTGTTCTCGATCACCGGGCTTCCCTCAAACCTGTAATCCGTCACACTGTAGGGGACAAGCTTCCACATGTTCTTTCTCTGGTACGGGCGTAGATCATAATGTTTCTCAGTGCACTTCTGACGAGTATCCCATATTACAACACCATCCGTGACTCTACCAGGCATATTGCCTTTTGTCTTAGATTTGTAATATATTCGTTTTGTTGCGTAAACGTGCTGCATAACCGTTGCGTACGGGATGAGGAATTGGAGTTGTTTAGACATAACCTCAATATTTGGCTGAAACGATTTATTAGTCTCGCAGATAAAAGTAAAGGAGAAAAATCCCCATCGGAAAAGAGGATTTATGTGGTGAGCGCGCGTTTTCATAGCTGCCATCGCGCTGCAGAATTGAACGAAAAATAAATTAGAATCTCGGCAATTAACGATAATAACATCATTAATTGATGGAGCTGATTAAGAAATGGTGAAGGTAGAATGCGTATACTGCGACTCAAAGGCATGCACCGTGGATGATCTGGAGCAAACTCCGCCCTTCTGTCCGAGACGCCACGCAAGAGAGGCCCTCGACGAGGCCGGGAAGATACGCGTTTCCGACCCATTCGTAAAGAAGGTCGAGGAGACCGCTAGGGTCGTTGGGAGTGAAGGGCACGGTAAGTGGCCGCGGGTCAGGGAGCTCATAGAGTTCTCTAAGCAGATGGGTATCCGCAAGATCGGCGTCGCCTTCTGCGTAGGGCTACGTGAGGAAACCCGAGTTCTCTGCCGCATCTTGGAAAGCCACGGGTTTGAGGTGAACAGTGTCGCATGCACGGTTGAGGGGGGCTGCAACCCAGTCGGCCAAGCCATGGTTCTGAACCACCTTGGAACCGAGTTGAACATCATCATGGGGCTCTGCATGGGACACGACATACTCTTCTCAAGGTTTTCTAAGGCTCCAGTAACGACGCTTGTGGTTAAGGATAGGGTTACATGCCATAACACGGTCGCTCCGCTGGTGTGCAGGTACTGGCGAAACGCCCTTATAAAAAGAGAAAGCTAAAAACTGTCAACCATGGCAAAACTAACCGTCATTCCTTCTTTTTAATCCATCCTAACAATCCGCTAAGAAGAAAAAGGATAAACGTAAATGGTTCTCTACTGATCGCCACGGCCTTTCTGCATCTAGACATGCATAACTACCGTTTTATAGTCTGCCACGTTTGCAGAAGCATAACTTTGTCCGGGTCGTTAAGGTTCATGTTTCTGGCTATTCCAGCCAGCTTCCTAGTTAAACCCTTTATTAGTGGACTCTGCTAAAAACCTGCTTCCTAAGATAAATCATATAGTTTATGACCGTCTCCATAAGATAGGTAGGGTTCACAGATGGTGCGGGGGCGGGATGTTGCAACCCGCGTAAGGCTGATGATCGATGACCCGTGAAAAGTGAGGTGCAAGCCAAACAAAATCGAAGCAAAGCGACGAAGAAAAAGGCCAGAAACAGAGGGCTAAAATACGATGGAACCCCCCAAAAAAGGTAGGGTTACAAAGAAACAAAAACAACCAACGTATTGCAACCGTAAACGCCCTAATACCTTCTAAAATGTATGGGCTGGGAGGTGGACTATTTACATAAACTGCGGAAACTGCAAGTATGAGAGAACGATGCTCCACGCCGAGTTTTTATGCATCCTCGAGAGGTTTTTGGGGAGTTGAAGGCGATCTACTCGGTGAGCTCCTTTATTTGGTGTAGAACCTCAGCGGGGCTATTTACTGGGAACCTCATTTTTTCAATAATCTGTTCGGATGGAACTCCTTTGATTACAATGTCCTTCAATCTTGTCTTTAATTCTTCCTTATCTAGTGGAAAGTCTGCGCCTCTAAGCCTGATTAGGACCATTAGGGCCCATGCTATTCCTAGAACGTCAAGTTCATCCTCTTTTATGAAAATGCCTCTTTCCCTCTTCACTTTTTTGTATGCTAGTTTTGCTATTCCACCTGCCTTGTGCTCGTCGATCTTCTCTACTTCGCCTGTAATATATCTCTCCACTTCCTTCTCGTTCGCCTGCAAGATGTTCTTTACTGTCTGCTCAGTGATGCCTAGCTCCTCTGCTATCTCTCTATTTGTTTTGAAGAGTTCTCCTTTCAGAACAACAACATAGGCCGCCTCAGCGAGGGATGGCAACCAAGTTAAATTTCTATAGTAAGTTAGCTTTCTTAAGCCTCCAAGTATGTTTATACATTCTTGGAAAACTCTTTCCGCGAGGTGATCAACATCGATTGTGCTGACCGGTGAGCTTATTACCTCCATCTTCTCCTCTTCACTCATCAAGACCTCACCCACCCTTCTTTAATATATATTCTTCAAGAGGAGATATAATGTTGATCGTTCCGCCAGGTGTGATCTCAAAGACCCATGTTCTGGAGTCATGGCCTGTTAAGCGGCATCCATCTATCCTGATCGTTCTTAAGACGCTACCTATCGGCAGGTTGTATAGGTTAGACTCCCACTTTGTTGTGATGAGCTTTTTATCCAAAACAATTGTTCCATCCACTATGTGAGCTACAGCTAAGCCTCCGGCCGCCTCTGCGGACTCGGCGATCTGAGCAGACCTTTTCTGTGAGATAAAAATCCCGGTCTGCCTCCACTTCTTAAGAAAGTTGAAGAAGACTCTGACTATCTGTCTCGCCATCACCTCTTTATGTTCGTAGAGCCCGGTGATGCTATCTATTACTACATTGCTTGTATGTTTCTCTCTTATTGCGTAAGCCATAGTATCCATAAGTGCTTTTGGGTTTTCCCTCAATTCATCATTCATCGAAGCGTCTATCACAACGATATTCTTCAAAACCTTCGAAAAATCAACGCCTAGATAATCCGCTTTCGCCTTCATAGAAGTGTAAAGGAAATCAGCAGGAGACTCCACAGTGACAAAGAGAACCTTATAATCTTTACTAGCTTGAACTATCGCGAACTGCTCCGCAAGCACGCTCTTACCACTATCCGGCAACCCAGTGATATTCATCACGGAGAGGAAGGGGAGACCTCCAAGAGGCTTCTTAACGAAGTTCTCTCCCTCCCGCTCCACCCTCCAAAACATCTCATCAAGCTTTGTGCCTGTACTGATCCCGAAGAGCTTTACAGCTTTAGACTTCAGCTCATATAACTCATAGAATTCTTTCTTCATAAAACCTTCCCCGCATCCTAGGGCTGGAAATCTTCAGATGAAGATTTGCATGGCGCATTTAAAAACATATCCCCTGCATTTTTGTACCTTCACGAGCAGGAAATGCATATCAGTTATATGTGCCTTTTCCGGGAAAAGATAGATTTTGGATTTTTCATATGCTCAGAGTTCAACGGAGAGAAATCGTTTAATGTAACAGAAAATAAGGTGAAAGTAGAGTATTCTTTCGTTTGGGGAGTCATATTGTATGGCGAAGATCGTTTAGCAAGAATTTATCTCTTTGAAAATATGCTTGATTCGTTGATTAATTA
>Ga0190308_1000288_pt1 | contig 16880 bp, 33 predicted proteins | sample 48700756_MG_FD_165050 | JGI IMG/M metagenome (GOLD analysis project Ga0190308, IMG submission 165050) | Hydrothermal vent sediment bacterial communities from Southern Trench, Guaymas Basin, Mexico - 4870-07-5-6_MG | ecosystem: Environmental > Aquatic > Marine > Hydrothermal vents > Sediment ...
GATTTGGGACTTAGTTCTCATTTGCAGGGGAGAAGGCTTGAGTTTTCAGAGCTCGTGACTTGGATTTTTGAGGCTCTTGGCATGGTTTTCAGAGGCTTTTAGCACTGTTTGAGGGCATTCAAAATTTTTGTCAGAATTACTCTAGGAGAATTCCAGGTTAGTAGAAATTGGGAGTTTACCAGGCAGAAGGGGGGTGTGGGGGTGTCCTTAGCTAATCCGAGAAAGTTTACGGTATGGAGGGCCTAGAATACTCTTGCCACAGATGACACATCTCCAGCTAGAGTAGTACCTAACATATCCCTCCCAGACATGCTTAGTGATCCTACCACACTGAGGACAAAAAAGCATTTTTTCTGTTATTTCTGGTACTAGGACTTCTTCCTGCATAAGCAGCACCCTAAACCTTCAGATGGTATCTTATAATATTAAGTCTATCGCAAGTCTCATGCAGCTCTGGCCTATCTAAGGCATAAACTACCATCTTCTTAATGGGTTTTCTAGGCCTATAGGTCCTATTGAACCAGTCTGCATAGCCCTCTAACTGGCCTATTGCTGAGTACTTTAGTCGGACTTTGAACTCTATAATGTAAACAAATTCATCAGTATAGCAGACTGCATCTATCCTGTGCACATAAGGTATCGCCATCCTCCAGTACTGCTCAGGCATCCTCTCAAACCACTCCCAAGTCTCCTCAGTTGGCAAGTACACATCGAAGTAATAGAGGCCAGGTAAGATAGCTTTTCTTACAAATTCCCTGGCTAAGAATAGCTCCATGGGCCTAAAGTGTCTAAACCAGATTTTATCAACTAGTAGAGGCCCAGTTTTCTCATTTACCTCAAATGGGCCTATTGCGAACTTAATTAGGAAATCTGCGATTTCAACCATTCTTTACCCCTTGGTGTTATTCTCCATTCATTCATTAGTATCCAAGTTAGTCCTGGCACAAATCTCTTTACTGCCTCATGCTTAACTAGTTTTCTTCTCTCCAGGTCATATAGCTTATTCCTCACTACCATGTAATGTGCTCCGATTTTGTCTGCTATCCTTCGTGTATTTAGCCCAGGCTCTTCTAGGAGGAGTTTGAGAATTTTTATAGCTAGAGTATTCTTCTGCGGTCCTGCCATATCAATAATTACAAACTCCCCCTTACATACTTATTTATTTATTTACTACAAAGTATATAAACGAGTAGTGAATTAATAATATTAGTGCCTTAAAAATACCTTGTTGAGGTGGTAAGATGGTAAAGACAATTGGAGTTGATAGAACGGTTAAAAAGTGGTTAGCTAGAGCTAGAGTAGCTAGACCAGACTATGAGGAAGGTGTTAAAGCACCAAAAGAGCCATGGGAGCAAAGGGCTATTGCAGCCAAAGAAACCTACAAAGCAGCTATTACTGCTCCAGATGTGCCAGAGTTGTTTGTCAGGGGAATAAAGAGGGCAGGAACTGCTAGATGGCAGGATATGGCCCTTAAGAAGGGGGCAGACAGATATACTCCTGGAGTTGAACTTTCTCAAGACTACTACAGAGGTCAAATGGCTGACATTCTAGGAGTTATTGAAAGAATAACACTACCAGCCAGAGCACCAAGGGGAGATGTTAGAAACCTGGACAGGGTAAAGAAGATTTTCGAGGAACTACATGGATGGAGGCTAGCCAAGAGAACTGTAGCCTCATCCAAGTAAACCTTTATTTATTTATTATGGAATTTGGAAAAGGTGAGGTGTAGATGAAGAAATACCTACTCGATAAAATCTTTAGTGTAGGCACAACTTATAGGGCTGAGGAAGATAAGGCATATGTAATTACTAAGGCAGGTACTGACAGTTCTAGCCAGGCAAGTATTAAAGTAGCAGGTACACCAGTTTTCTACACCATAACAGATATTGCCCCTAAGTACAAAATAGGGACTAACTTGCTAGGTCCTATGCACTTGGGCAGTAACTTTATTGTAGTACCTCCTAGCAAGACACTAGAGTTTACTGGAGCTAGTGGTAGTGAGTTCAGGCTAATAGGAGAAATTATAGAGTTAGAGGCAGGAGAGGCTATTACTCCTGACTTGGCAAGTAGGTACACTGAGCAAGGTAAGAAGTTCTTGAGCTATGAGAGTGGTACTTACTCCCATGGTGCGGACACTGCATGGACGGCAGGAGATGAGAATACTGTTATAGAGGCTACAGTACCAAGTGGGGAGAAGTGGCTTATTAATAACCTATTCCTAGGGAAAGTTGATAATGTCAGTGGGGGACTAAGCCAGGGACAATTTGCATTCAGGATCTATGTAGATGATAAGCCATTTGACTTGGTAGAAACTTCCATGGGTAAGAAGGGTATAGATGTAATGAGCTGCTACTTACCTCCGAACACAACTAACAACATGGAGCCATTTACTCTAGAGAAGATGCCTATAGAGCTTACCAGTGGTAGGACACTAAAAGTAACATGCATTAATGTGAGTGGCTCAGATATTAGCCCAACTTCAGGAAATAGCTTAGATGTCACTTGCTATGTAGTGAAGGAAATAACTTATGTGTAAGTGAAGTAAAGGGGTGAGTAAGTCATGGCATTTAAGTTTTGGAAGACATTTGAGCATGATAGTATAAGTGCTGGTAGTTCAGTTAGTGGTAGCTGGTATGCTGATGACAACTATGTTATTAAAAGGATACATGTAATCAGTAAAGACGGTAGCACTCTCTACAATAGTACACTGTACTTTAAGATTTCAGATAAAGTGTACACCAGGGAGAAAGTGCCTGTAGCTATCCTAGGGAAGGACCAAGAGACTACTACGGAGGTTAATATTTCATTCACTAAGGGAGAGAAATTAGACTACACCTTTTCCAATAATGAGACTTCTGCAGTGAGCATATTCATAGTATTAGAAGTACACACAGCATAAGCTAATGGACATATCACAGAAAGCCATATAAGTTGGGGTTTAATTAGGGGGTAATGTCATGGTAAGCTACCAAGTAGACCAGATTATGGATAGGCTAGAAATTAGAGATACTGCCGTACATCAGACAGATATTAGTGATTGTAGAGAGTTTACCATCGCAACCTTCTTTATTATTAATGAGACTGACCAGGATGCTACTGTTCAGATTAAAGGTAATGCTGAGGCTACATTTGCTGGTTCTGTGAATATTGGTAGCAGCATTACCGTATCTGCAGGTTCTACTGAGAGTAGAACACTTACCCCAGATACAACTGGGTGGCTACCATTTTACATGGCTACGGTACAGTTTTCTACTGCTCCTACTACTGGGGCAGTTAGTATTAAAGTACTGAAGAGGTAAAGTGAGGGACAACTTAAAGAACATAATAATAGAGGAGATTAGGCAGGTAATTAGAGAAGAGCTAGACGCAGCTAGGCTAACCATAAAGGCTAGGGATGCCAAGACCTATAAGTACGGTAGTGTTACTGATGATGGTACAGGTACTACTGCCACAATATGGACACCTGCATCAGGTAAGGCAGTTAGAGTAAGTGGTGCGGTAGTTAGTGCTACTGATGCCTGTAGTGTTGAGCTTAGATTTGGTACTACAACATTCACTAGGCTAGAATTTAATGAGAAGAGAGCAGTACCCCTCTATTTGCCCTATGATGTTAAGGGAGGTGTAGATGAGCCAGTAGTAATATATGCTCTAACTGGCTCAGGGGTGTCAGAGGTTACGGTTTATGTTACAGTGATAGGTGAAGAGGAGTAGATGAGGAAATAATTATATAGTAGCATGGACTAATACTATTTATGGAGAAGACTGAGCAGCTACTGCCAGGGATAATTAAGCTACTTATGGATGTAGGAGAAATAAAGAAAGAGCTAGAGAGATTGAGGAATGAGGTAGCTATGTTGAAAGCTAGGCAGTTAAGTAGTACTGAGAAGAGCACATATATAGAGCATGATAAGGTTACTGTAGGGACTGAGCCAACATTAATACTAGAGATTAAGGAAGACAGGATAGATGCCGTAGTAAAGAACTTAGGTGATGGTAAGCTATATGTAGGAGGTACACCTAGAGTGAGTGTAGGGGAAGGTTTTGAGCTAGAAATGGGAGCTGCTTTAAAGCTAGAAGATTATAGAGGAGAGTTATGGGGTGTGTCTGATACGGGATGTGATGTTAGGATAATCGAGTTAATTAAGTAGGTAAAGGTGTGGGGATATGGCTGCTATAGTTTATGTAAGGTCTGCTAGACCTGCACCACATAACCACTCTGAGGCAGACCAAATTCCAGTAGTCACAGATGGGATTGAGGATGGGGCTATTACTACAGCCAAACTGGCAGATACTGCAGTTACTACTGCTAAGATTGCTGATGGTGCAGTAACTCCTGCTAAGGCTAGTACAGAGCTAAGGAGTAAGATGTATATGGGAGATGAAACTGAGGTTAGTGTTACTGGGACTACTGAAACTGAGCTTAAGCAGTTCTTATTTGTGCAGGATGGCCCTATGGGCACAATAAACAGCTTCTATGTACAGGCTACTCTTAAAAGCTCATCCTCTACTGCTACAGCATCCCTTAAGATATACATAGACGATGAGACTACACCTAGGCTAACTTTAAGCACTACCAGTACTGACTATGCTCTTCAGACTGGATATTTTGATGTAAGTGACCTCACTAGTGGTATCCATACCATACACATCAAACTGGCATCTGATACTGCAACAGAGACGGCCTATAACTACCTACTAGAGTTTTATGCTAGGTAAGTAGGGGGTGCAAGCTGTGACAATAAAGCCAGTGTTAGTGAGAGCTAAGTATTTGCCTCAAGTAGTTAGCTTTAAGTTTGGGGCAGAGGGCAGTAGCACTACGAGTACTAGCTATGTTACTATTGCTGATAGTGATATTGCCTTGGATATGAGTGACTATAGAGGTCCTAACGGTAAGCTGTACCTAAAGTTTATAGCTCACATCTATAATGACAGTTCTGGGGAAACTACTTATGTAAGGATATACAGGCAGAATGCAGGGACTGCAGTATCAGACACAGAGCTTAGTGGCACTGGAGCAGGATGGACCATAGCAGAGAGTGACTGGGTAGATATGAGTAATGAGAGTGGTGATGAGAGCTATCAGATACAAATGAAGGTTACTGGAGGCACTGGCATGTACAACTCTGCTATAATGATATTGAGCCCTTATAAGCTCTGGTAAAGAGGTGTATGCCTTGGAAAAGAAACCTAGAGTTGGCCAGTACCTTAGTGTTACATTCTCCCAGAAGGGAGGAGGAGAGAGAGTACAACATGCTATTTACAGGCTATTTGGGGCTACTATCTACACCTTAAAGAAGAGATTTAAGGGGAAGGAGTATAAGGAAGTTGGGGACCCAGCAGATAGAAAGTTTATTTTATCTATAGTCAAGGTCTAAGATGGTCCTTATAGAGCCCTTCACAAAATATGAATGGGACTTCCAAATTAAGCTAAGAAGGTCCATTAAAGTCCCTAAGGAGCTGGAGGAGTTGGATGTTATTATCTTTCACTGTCCATTTGACCTAGTATTCTTAGAGAGGTTAGATAAGCCAAGTATATTCTATAATCACAGGTCTGCTAGGCCTTATACCTTTATGTTTAAGCACATTCTAAGGCATATAGAGCCACTTAGGAGAGAAGTGCTAATTAAGGATGACCCTTACATTATTGAGCAGCATAAGTACCTGTATAGTCTTGCGGATGTAATTCTAAGTAACAGCAGGTTTACTCAGGGGATTATGAGAGCCGTATTTAAAGTAGATAGCTATGTCTGTTATCCTCCCGTAGATATTAGGAAGTTTAGACCTGCTAAGAGACCTAGGAGAGACTTCTTCTTTTCGGTACAGAGGATTAACTGGCAAAAGAGAGTAGAGCTACAGATTAAGGCATTTAAGGGACTTAAGGAGAAGTTAATCATAGCAGGTACTAGTAAGGGAGACTATGATGAACATGTGCTTAGGCTATGTGAGGACCTACCTAATGTAGAATATATAGGTAGGATTAGTGATGATGAGCTAGTGTGGTATATGCAGAATGCTAAGGCAGTGCTGCAGACTGGCTACTATGAGGATTTTGGCCTAGTACCTGTAGAGGCTCTAGCATGTGGTACTCCTGCCATAGTTGTTGATGAGGGAGGGTTTAAAGAGACTATCCATAGCTCACACTTGGGAGTGAGGGTTAAGAGACCATACATAAGTAATTTGAGGAAGGCTATTAGGACCTTTAGTATTGATGCTTATGACCCTAAGGAGCTAAGGGAGGAGGCTAAGAAGTACAGCATGGAGAGGTTTAGGAAAGAAATGGATAAATATATCAGACTGGCTATTACTAGACATGAAGAGAAGAAATTACTATGTAGATGCAGAGACAGGGTTAGTAATTAGGGAGATTAATTATGATGACCCTAGTGATGCCTTCGCAGATATAAGGATAATTAGTGACTGGGTAGAGCTTTATAGCAGCTATTTTGGTAAGCATCCTTTATTTACCACATACTTTCAGATAGGTACATTTGAAAGGATGAATTGGCTAGGGAATAAGATACATTTACCAGGAGTGGGAGAGGTAGAGGTAAAGGTCTATGCTATTATCTATAACGGTACAATAATCAGTACTCCTGGTGTATTCCTTAGGGATGATGAGGCATATATAAACCTAGGGACTAAGAAGGCATTTGTCTATAAGTATCCTGAATGCCTAGCAGCATTAACCAGGTACTTTAAGAGCATAGGGAAGAGGAAGGTGTATTACTTTCATCATGGCAAGATAGATAGGAGGCTCATATCGAAGTTCCTTAAGAGGTTAGTTATGAATATGCCACACCAAGCCGATATGGAGCTCTGGGAGGTAGATTTATGATTGACCTGCTACTAGTAGATTTACCCCTGAGGCTAAATTATGTAGCCCCACTTAACCTAGCTATCCTGAAGAGTATAGCCACTTCTATGGGCCTTAATGCTAAGTGTATTGACCTTAGCCATAAGTACAATAGTAAGTACTATGAAATCCTGTGGGAGGCTCTTAGACAGGAGGTTAATAAGTACTGTAGTGCGTTTAGAACAGTGAGTAAGGTAGTGTACTCAGTAGAGAAATTAAGTGAAAGTAGAGAGCTAGAAGAGTTGGCAGAAGAGATAGCTAATGAGATTAATAGTTATGATGCAAGGGTAGTTGGGATAACTACTAGAGCAGATAGTGTGTACTTGGCAGTTAAAGTAGCACAGTTAGTTAATGCTAAAGTAATCCTGGGAGGTCCAGGAGTGCTATTTAGCCATGAGTACTTAAAGAAGTATCCAGGAATTAATGCCATATTTGTTGGGGATGCAGAGGATACTCTACCGATTTACCTACCTGATATAGTTAATTTTAGTGAGAGCTATAGTACAATATTACCACTTAGGCCTTATGACTTCAGTAGGCTCATAATCCCTGATTACAGTGATTTTGACTTGAGCAAGTATAGACTAATTGGTATAGAAACGCAGAGAGGCTGCATTAATAAATGTAAGTACTGTAGTGCTAGGTACTATCCATATGGTCCAGTAAGGCTAAAGCCTATAGAGCATATTGATAGAGAGTTAGAGGTCTTAAAGCAGTGGGGTAAGGACTTTTTTCTATGTGATAACATTAGTAATGTCAGTAAGTCTAGGATGATAGAAATATGTAAGGTATTCTATAAGCATGGCTGTAAGTTCCATGCTGAGCTAGTACCTGATATTGATGAGGAATTAGCTGAGTGGCTAAGCAAAGTGGCTGTTAAGATTACCCTAGGGATTGAGAATTTAAGTAATGGTACTATAAGGCTTATGGGCAGACCTTATACATGGGATAAGATTAAGAGGAGCTTACTAGCACTTAAGAAGTATAATGTACCTGTGCATGGGATGTTTATTTTTGGATTTCCTAAGTCTAGCTTAGCAGGGTGTGTACTAACTCTACTGAGGCTATTAAAGTACGGGGATTTATTCAGTAGTGTAGCCTTAGGCAGCTACATCCTAACCTATGGTAGCTATGTGCATAAGCATCATGAGGAGTACGGGATTAAGATATTAAGGGAGGGAGAGCAAGAGGCTATACTTAATTGCCTACCATTTAAACAAGGTAGGTGGGAAGAGTTTAAGAATAAGGTTAAGAAATTCCTGGTAGATATTGTAGAAAATTATTTCTTAATGCAAGGTAAAGTATATTACTGGAGGATATGAGGATAGAGTACATATTTAGGATAGTTGGGAAGGTAGATGCAGTTAAGGATACGGATAGGATTAAGGCTATAGCAGAAGAGCTTAAGCTAATAAAAGAGTTTGGTAGATTTGATGTTATTAGCATTACTTTTATGGCTAAGTTCTTGGTAGTCCTGGTAGATTTTAAGGACATTACTAAGTTGGATAGGAGTTCTGAGATGGTGATAGATGCGTTTGCTGGAGCTATAGTATATGCTTTAGGGTGTAGGGTTAGGTATAGGCACTATGAAGTGCATGGTGTTACTAGGAGTTTACTGTACCATGTAGATTGGGAGAAAGGAAGTTATGAGTAGTGACCGAAAAGTATATATATAGGGGGTGTATAGGGTATATATAGATGGTGATGTGCAGATGAGAGAAAAACGAAGATGGAAAGTAGAACTAGTAACAGTAGAACCAGCATTACTAGATGCTATAATCCGTACAATAGAACCTGCCATCAAAGTAACAGATGTAGAATATGTGCAAATAACGGTGTTGGAAGATGAGGTACCCTAAGGAGTGCTATGCTGCATTAGAAAGGTATGAGAAAAAGACAGGCAGGAAGTTAAAGGGTAAAGCTAGGAGGAATTTTCTTAGGAATCTCTATACCATGATGATAGAAGTAAAGAAGCTGTATGGGCGGAGAAAATGATAGTAAAAGTTACTAGGAGGACTGAGGACAATAGGCCAATAATCTTAGTTAAGATGGGAGAGAAGAGCAAGAGGTTTGTATGGCTTAACTGGGATGAGGTAGATGACTTCATTCTAGAACTGCAGAGGGCTAAGGAGGAGTGTAGGAAGGCTTATGATGAGTGGGCAGGGAAGGGAGAGAAGAGGGAGGTAACTATGAGGTACAAATGGATAACATGCCCTATATGCGGGAGGCATACATTTAGGTACAGCAGGAGGAAGAGGGCTAGCTACTGTGCTTACTGTGGCTATGAAATTAAGGAGGAGGATTTTAGGAGGGCATTACAGGAAGGTGAGTGAAGGTGCCTAAGAAAAGGAGGATGAGTGAGGAGGAAATAGCTAAGAGATATGACAAACTAGTGAGGAAGACTTATGAGGAGATAGTAAAAATAGTAGGAGCCCAAGCTGGATACCCAGATGTGAATGTACTTGAGGGCAGTGGGCTAGTGAGCTTAGGGATATTTACCTTTATAGTAGGGTTAATAGAGCTCCATACAAGGATTACTAAGGTCTTTATAGAGAAGGCTTTAAAAGAGAAAAAGGAAGGAGAGGGAAGGAAATGAAGAAGGAGGACTTAGAGGAGCTCAGGCGTAAGTTGGCAGTCATAGGGGCGGGATTAGTTTCAGCAAGTGGTATATTGAAGGGCGTGGCAAAATTGCATGAGGACCTAATTGAAGACCTAGATAAGGTCATTAAGAAAATAGATAAAGAATCAAAGGATTAGGTAGGTCCCTAAACCTTATTCTTTTCTTTCTTTATTCTTCCTCTTCTCTGTAGATGTAACTCTTAGCTTTCCCTATGAGCCATGCTATAAAGGCAAAGGCCATGCCAGCAAATACTAGAGTACCTGCATCTATGCTAAGGACATTCTCTATTACTTGCACCAGGGGTGTCCAGTCCATAGTACCACCTAGATAGAAATAGGTAACCTGAGTTTTTAAAGTTTTATCTGGTACCTTTAAAGAGTAACTGCTTATTTACTACCTGGATAGTGCTTTAGGAAGTTCTCTAATGCGACTAGTATAGCTATGCCTATAGTGGTCCATTCTGGAGTTGGTACATTAGCCCCTCCTAGCCACTGTGCTACTGCAGTTATACCTGCGTAGATGAATATCTTAACAGCCTTCCATAGGGTTATTTCAGGTTTGTACTCTTTCTTTTCTTTTGGCATGGCTTACCACCAGGGTTATTATTATTAATAATGCGGTATAGGTCTTTAAGCTTTTGCTCTACCTTGCCGAGCCTATAGACTACCATGAACTGAGAGCCGAGGACTGCAGAGATGACTGCTAGTTCTATTGGGTCCATTTTACACCTCAATAATAAAAGCTTGGAAGTGGGTTATGTTTGCCTCAAATCCTGTAGGCTCATTTCTGACCCATGAGTAAAAGTAGCCAAGCTCACCTGGCTCCATCCTAACTCTAAGTTTGTAATTGTAATCCCCTGGGCTTAGCTTCTCTAGTACCCATACAAATATCCTAGTATCAACACCGCTAACCTCTTTTAGTTTATTGTCATTTCGATATATGGATAGGTATGCTTTATGTCCTCCAGTTTCAAATGTAGCAGAGCCAGTGACAAGTACATAGCTCTCCTTTTCTAGAGTTACGGTTAAGTACGCAACATCCATACCTCTGTCCATGAAGTCTTGATACATAGCATCTAAAGCTATATTGCCTAATTTCCGTCCTGCATTTTGGTAAGTATTAACTACTTCAGGTACGCAGACAGCAACTTTTACAAACCTAGGTAGTCCCACTAGGTCTCACCTATATAATGTATCTTCTGGTCCGCACTAGAGCTTATAGCATATAATATACTAGGATCCTTAAGATATAAAGTAATTGCCTCTCCTGCATTAAGCCTAAATCCTGTAGTGGTAGTTACTGAGCTATCCCCTATGTACACAGCATCAGTATTATCATTATCTGCCTTTATGGTAATGCTCCTAGCCTCAGTTACTGTAGTTATCTGCACTGCACTAGTGCCTACTGATACCTGGCCGTAGAAAACTCCTAGACCTCTAAATTCTACCGCACTTACCTTCCTGAATTTAGCACTCATTTACGGCCTCCCCATGGATAGTACATGAATAAGGTAGTCATGCCACATTTAGGGCATTTATATCTAGTAGTCTCTAATGGCACTTCTTCCTGATGCCCACAGTACTTGCATCTTACCACTTTAGTAGTAATCTTCTCAGTGTGCACTTTCCTAAGTATTCCTATCATTATTGCGGTGGCTAGTATATCTTCATCTCCCATATTAGTAGCTGTTACATCATAAGTATGGTCAGTGCTTAAGGTAGGGTCAAAGTCACTAATTCTAGTAAGGTTTATTTCCTGCTCAAAGTATGGATAGAAACTAACTAAATGTAGATTGTCTATTAGATACCCATCTACATATTCTCTGGATAAGACAGGCTCACTACTACATCCCCACAGCTTAAGTATTTCTAGGTCATATCCAGCAGGTACTGTGAAAGGTGTAGATAGGCCAGTCTCTGCATCTATGAAATGTACTGTACTGCCAGGGCTTACAGGACTTATTACCCATGGGTATGGGGAGCTTTCCGTATCTGCAACTATTATGAAGGTCTTAAACTTCTCATCAGTGCTAAGTTGGTACTTCTTAATAGTATAAGCTCTGAGTATCTGCAGGGAATAGTCTGGTAATGTGACTACCATCTAGACACCTATAAGCTTACTAATTAGCTCTACAAAATTCTTAACTACATCCCAGGGGAAGGCTACTATGTAGTCCTGGGCCTCTATGCGGATTATAAAGGTATGCTCGAATAGCTCACAGTTATTGTAGCCCTTAATGATTAGGTTACATGGTACTTCTGGGCATATCCAGTTTATGTTATCTACTATTATTTCTCCATTCCCCTTGTGCCACTGCCCTTCAGTCTCTGGGCTTATTTGTTCGATACCGTAGAATATAGCTACTCCTGCCTGGCTAAATTGGCCTGGTCTAGTCTGTACTTCTATTCTGGTAATTACCTTTTTCTCTATTGTTACTGTAGTCTCTACAGGGTTATCAGTAGTTGTGTTCGGAGGTACTGTTAGTTCTACTTGATATAATGCCATATTTAGGGGCTAGGCAGAGCTCCTAGGCACCCCGCCCAGTCGGCTAACTGGGAGATGCGGAGGAGATTGGTACATCTAACCTACTGCCTAGCTCTCCCCTACTGTTGGGGTTCTTCAGGCTTAGGCTCTTCAGGTACTGGCTCTTCCATGTAATTTATGTAGCATTACTGCTATTAATTTTTTACTAAGGCTATTCTACATGCTTAGCATTTATGGTACCGCACTTAGGGCATGAGAATATTAGGTACTTATAGCTGTAGTTAGTAGCCTCTTCAGGTGGTATTAAGTCCTCTCTCCCTAGCTTAGTACCGCACATGCTGCATATAGTATTAACTGGCCTGAGAGTGTAGTAGTTCTCCTTAGCCCAGTTAATGTACTTTTGCCTGGCTATTTCTCTCTTTAATTCCTTGTCATCCGAGTTATTGCTCTTGTTCTTCCTGTTCTCCTTTACCTTCTTCACTACCCTCCGAATAACTAATAGCTCTGGCTTTTTCATACTCATTTACAAACTCCTCCAGGATAGAATTTATTAACTTGCCTAGGGTAACTTTCTTCTCCGCAGCGATCCCTAGCAGCTTAACATACACAATATCCTTAAGGATTAAATTGTACCTAGCCATATTTATATAATTAGTACTACCTATATATAAAGATTTAGGTAGTACTATCTGGGTATGGTAAGGTAGAATGGACCTACCATACCCTACCTTTGTAACTGGTACTATTATTTTTTTACCTATAGCTTAGGTACTTTAATCTCTGCCCATGCATCCCCTTTTATTATTATTAGTTCTCCCTTCTCTTCCTGTTCCCACTTACCCTCCCTTAACCTCCATACTTCATAGTCCCTGAGCACTATAGTATTATTGCTTTCATAGAACTCATAGAATGTACCGAATACTCTTAGGCCTGGTATCTTTAGCTCTACCCAGACCTCCTTACCGATGAGCATACGGGTACGGAATTGTTTTGCCTCTGTCATAATAACCTTAATAAGTAAGTAGGTGCTTATATAATTTGTGAGTGATGGAGGTGGTCTAGGTGGAAGAAGAAGTAAAACTTCCTACTTGGTTAGTGGATTTCAAAAAGCGTATAGCTCTAATTGAGGTTATTGAGCTAGCATTTAAGAATAAGTGCGACTGCGAGGTATGCAAGAAACTAAGGGAGATCGCAGAGGACTTGGGTAAGACTTTCTCCTTACCTAAGACACCATAAGAGGGGATGAGGATGGAAAATGAGGAGAAGAAAGAGGGAGAGAAGAAGGAAGAGGAGAAGAAAACACCAGTTACCATCATATCCAGGGATATCATGGACACTTACCCTAAACTCAGAGAGCTACATAGAACGGTGGCAGTTACCTATAAAACTCCTGAAGTAGGGCCAAGGACCATCTTTATAGATTTGTATGAACTATTTGGGGAAAAGCAGGATGATGCGATAATGGCCATCTTGGAAAAGAAGGGGGACCTGTGGCAAAAGTATCTTGAGGAGGAGAAGAAGAGGATTAAAGAGGACCTGGAGAAACTTAAGGCTCAGAGAGTAGAGACTTATGAAGTGTAAGTATAGGGATTAGGCATGACTAATTGGCCTTGGCCCCTTGATGGGGTACAGAGTTGGTTTGAGGAGTTATGGAATAAAGTAATAGGCATAGCTACGCAGGTCTGGCAAGTAGTACCTGAGTGGGTAAGATTTCCATTAGAAAAGCTAAGGCAGTTCTTCAGTGCTGCTTGGGGTACCTTTTATTCTTTTTTTACCCAAATCGCAGAGTATATTGTCTGGATTAGGGACCAGGTATGGGCCTGGGCTAGAGACTATTACTTGGGCATACTTACCCTGCTGTACAACATCTTTGTGGGGATTAAGAGTAATGTGATAGCTTTCTTTAAGGACCCTGTAGGGTATTTAAAGGGAGGATGGGACTATGTAGTTGGTAGAGTGAATGATGCTATTGGCCAGGTACTTAATGCTCTCAACTCCTTCTTTTCTCCTATTAAAGATAGTATGTTTAGCTTTTTCAGGGACCCCATAGGAACTATAAGTAGAGCAGTAAGCCCAATAGTAAGCACTATAGTAGATGCATTTGGTAGAGCCGTAAAGGTAATTGCAGACCCTATTGAGGATGCTGTTAGAGGTATAGGGACTTTTGTTGCCTCTGGACTGCAGGAAGTAGTTAAGTGGCTAGTTGGCAGCCTCCGATGGTTAGGAGAGCAGATAGTATCAGTTACTATGGGTGCCGTATCCTGGTTTAAGGATAGCTTTATAGGATTTGTTACCGATGCTATCAATAGGGTAAGGGATGCACTCCTGCCTCACTCTCCTCCTAAGGAATTTGAGGAGAGCATAACAGGGCTATTCGAGGATTATAGGAGAAAGGTAGAGGAAATTTTAGCCCAGTATGCTAAGTCTCCTATAAGGATGGAGGATGCACTTAGGGCTGCTACTGGCATAGCAGAAGTAGCTGCTACAACTGCCATACTAGCCCATATCCTAGGTGCTGCAGGGGACTTTATACATCCTAATAAGCAACTTGGCATTAGGGAGATAATTGCTACTATGATAAGCTATTTTGGTATTGATAGGGTCATAAGTCCTCCTATAGTAATGCCTTATGAGGTTGGTGTAGTAATACCGTTAAGGCAGTGGTATCAGTCAGTATATAGGCCAACCTTACCTAACCTTAGTGATCTACTCAAGTTCTATCAACTTGGTATTATAGATAAGGCTACATTCAAATCAATAGGTGCGTATCTTGGCTATAGGGATGAGTACTTGGATAGCTACATAGAGAGTGCTAGGACCTTACTAACTCCTGATAAGGTAGCTAAGCTCTATGTTACTGAGTTCATTAGTAAGGATGATGCTGTCAAGTACCTTTCGATGTATAAGTTCGATGAGAAGGATAAGGAGCTGCTCTTAGCTAGTGCCTTTAGCTTTCCAGGATTGGATGACCTTAAGCACTTCTTATGGCGTGGCTTTATAGATGAGAGCAGCTTTAAGGAGCATCTAAAGTATCTTGGCATCCCTAGCCAGTATAGAGATTGGTATTTAGAGCTAACTAAGATTATTCCTGGAGTGAGGGACTTAATAACATTTGTAGTTAGGGAAGTAATTACTCCTGATGACTTCTATAAATGGAGTGCTATGCAAGGGCTTAGTGAGTACTGGGCAAAAGCCTACTGGGAAAGCCACTGGGTATTGCCTAGTGCAGAAAGGCTATTCAGTGCGTATCTGAGAGGCATAATTAGTGAGGATGAGTATAAGAAGTATATAGTCTGGCATGACTATAAGCCTGAGCCTAGGCCAGGGATTAAGGTTAGTGATGTAGATATAATATACGGCACTCAGTTTGACTTGCCAGGTAGGATAGATTTGAGATGGATGTGGGAGTGGGGGATTATTAGTGATGAGGAGTTTATGGACCTACTGAAGAAAACTGGCTATGACCCTAAGTATGTTGAGAAGATAGCTGAGGCATGGAAGGGTAACTTATTAAGAGAGGAGAGAGGCAAGGTATTATCTGCTCTTACTGAGCAGTATGTCAGTGGCTATATTACTGAGGATGAGTTTAGAGCTAGGCTTAAGGAGCTAGGTATAATAGAGGAGAGAGCCAAGCACTATATAGATGCTGCTAAGATTAGCCTAGATAAGGATGTGAAGGATGAGGTAGTAAAGACCTGGGTAGATATGTATATTAAGGGCCGCATAGATAAGACTGAGCTAATAAGTGAGTTGGATAAGGTAATTAAGAATACTGCGGTTAGAGATGCCATAGTCTCTAGAGCAGATGCTAGGAAGAGGGTAGAAGAGGAGGTAAGGAAGAGAGAGGTTAAGCTCACTGCTACGCAGATACTTAGAGCTTATCAGGAGCTTATTATTACTGCTGACAAGTGTAGAGAGCTACTGAGGAAGTTAGATTATACGGATGAGGAGATAGATATTCTTATGGCTCTATATGCTCCTAAGGCAGCTATGTAGCTACTGCAGTATAGAAAGGTAAATAAGTAAGTAAGCAGTTCTAAGGTTTTATGGAGGAGACAAAAGGGGAGAGGATAGAGGAAATTGATATTAGCCTTATAGATGAACCACCTGTACTATTGCATCCAGAAACTCCTTTAGAGGAGCTAGAGGAGTTAGCCAACTCTATTAAGGAGATAGGACTGATAGAGCCAATAATAGTGAGGCCTAAGGGAGGGAGGTATGAGCTAATTTCTGGATACCGTAGGTACATGGCTGCCAAGAAGTTTGGAATACCCAGACTTCCTGCTAGGATTATGGAAGTGGGGGATAAGGAAGCACTGATGATGTCTGCTACAGAGAACATTCAGAGGACTGATTTGGACCCAGTAGCAGAGGGAGAGCTATATGCTAAGCTCTATTATGAGCATAAGCTTACCATAGAGGAGATTTCTAAGAAAGTGGGGAAAAGCCACAGCTATGTAAAGGCAAGGATAGATTTGTTAGACCAGCCAGAGGAGATTAAGGAGATGGCAAGGGCAGGGAAGTTAAAGCTAGGGATTATACCGCACCTGAAGAAGATAGAGGATGAGAAGGAGAGGATAATAGTTGCAGAGGACCTGGCTAAGAGGGGGTTTACTATCGAAGGGGCTAAGTATGTGATTGATGCATTTTTGAAATACAAGAAAGAAATGACTGAGGCTAAGACTGAGGAAGTACTACAGAGGGCAGAGGAGGAGCCGATGTTTATATGTGAGTGGTGTAAGCAGCAGAAGAATTACAAATTTGCTAGGTCCATGGTTATCTGTGATGACTGCTACAGGAGGCTAATGTTCTTGGATGAGAGGGAGAAATATAGCAAGTCTGGGTAAGTGAGTATCCCCCTGGACACCCCTGTACATAGGGGTATATACACCTTGTCCCTTAGTTGGAATTCGGGCTATGGCT
>Ga0190308_1000290_pt1 | contig 16769 bp, 14 predicted proteins | sample 48700756_MG_FD_165050 | JGI IMG/M metagenome (GOLD analysis project Ga0190308, IMG submission 165050) | Hydrothermal vent sediment bacterial communities from Southern Trench, Guaymas Basin, Mexico - 4870-07-5-6_MG | ecosystem: Environmental > Aquatic > Marine > Hydrothermal vents > Sediment ...
GTATTAGAGGATTGGTGGAATAGTGGTAAACCACATTTTATAGTTGTATATGGTAGGAGGAGGGTTGGTAAGACTAGATTGTTGAAGGAGTTTTTGAGAAATAAGCTTCACACATATTATTTATGTCATCTTACAAGTCATGATGTAAATTTATCACGACTTGTAGAGAAGACTGGTAGAGTATTGGGTTTAAAGGGATTGGAGAAAACTTGAAAAATATCAGATAAGATAAAATAATAGTTGCAAGAAAGGCTCCTAAAAATATGGAAATAAAAACCTATACATTAAAGGAGATACCGATTTAACCAATTATTAGTCAGTTCTAGATATAAGTTGCAGTATTTTTTCAGCCCTATCCCTTATCTCCTTTATCTCCTCTACATTTGTATTTATCAAAACATTTTTGTTAAGCCAGTCTTCAAGCCTCTTCCCAGGCCATATAGACCTTATCTCTATCGTATATGCTTCACATTTAATAGTAACTACTATAAAGTATATTGAAAGTATATATAGAAGCTTTATAAGATTCCTGTAGTTTAACATATATTTCTTCAGTGTAGGAGGCTCAATATATATGCTACTAATCCCCAGTAATGATGCGCGGCTCCTAATCCTTTCGTCAAATGTTAGTAGAGTTAAGCTATATCCACTATCCTTAATAAATCTATGATAAGATTCAACTATCCTCTTATCCCCAACCCCCTCTCCCTCAATCTTTTTGGTAACGTATTTCTCCTCCACATACTTTAACTCACTATATGCTATTAGAGCCTTTCTAGCATCAAGGCTCTCCATACCATTGTATAAATATCTCCTATAGGATGGAATAGATCTTAAAACCATTCTGCCAAGAGCTGATACATTTCCAATCCTTTTATCAATTTTATTTGAGATTTCTCTTATAACTGGCTCCGATATAACTATAAGAGGCTTATCTTTAAGTCTCTCAAGAAAGTTTGAGATAAAGTTTAGATAAAATATATTTGTATCTAAGCCAATTATAAATGGCTGAGGATATTTTAAGGGATATCTACGCCTATATTCAAGCTGATCTACAATATACTTCAATATATTATCAATGTTTCTCGGAGCAATTATACCTGAAACCAACAATATATCTATAAATTGACCATATGCAGGTATCTCCCGTCTATCCCTTTTACTAACATCATATGCGATGCTACGAATATATGAATTATATTCTCTCTCACCTATGGTCTTAAAATAGTTTAGATCTATGTAGTCGAATTCAAGTAGATTTAAATCAAATAGCGGAGCCCTTATAAGTATTTTAGAATAGCTTTTCGAAATAATATTTAACAGCGAAACAATATACCTATAGTTTAGCTTAATCTCCATGCAAGGTCACCAAATCTATACATGGCTTCGGAATAAATGGATATATTTCCTTCTCAAACATCCTATCCTTTAAATGTAGATATACTATTCTATCAACATTCTTTTTCAAGCCAGCATAATATAGGGCTATAGACATAGTCTTCCTACCAGGAGTAACATCTATACATACCTTATAATTCCTAGACCTATATTCGTCGATAACAGAGCCAACCCTTTCAACAATACTCTCTATATCAGTCTCATCCACAACAATATCTTTAATAGAGATGGTTGGAGAAAAAGTTTTTATAACGTCTCTAAGAACATCCCTAAACCTCTCAGTAACAGAAGTATATATAAAACACACTTCTTTAGGCAAATAATATTTCTCAACAAAACTCCATAAACAGCTGACAACAGCCTCAACAGACAAACCTACACCCACAATAAAACTCCAATCCATAATAATATATAGTTTAAATAAAATTATATGCTTACCGATGCCCAAGCGATGAGTACAGCATATATTAAATGAAAGAGTATGATATCGGCATCTACAAAAAGAAACATGAAATCAAAATATTTATTTCAAAAAGTTATTGATAGAAAATATATTTAAGGTAAAATGTTTTATATATAGCTTAAAGAACCCCAAATATTATTTTCGGATCTATGAATCATTTTAAATAATATAGTATAGATATATTAAGATTTTCGCAAATTATTGTAAAAATTATTTTAAGATTAGCCTTAATTTTAAGCTAATCTTTAGGAAAATAATAAATTTATAATTAATTTAGCTATCGATGCTTAATAGAGACGAATAACCTGCTTTCAATAACTTAATATAGATATTTGGTAGTCTTTCTTTTATCTCATTGAAAGCATGTTTTATATGAATTATCGTACCTGGCGACAAGGTTAGTATTTGAGGGCGGCGTATTTTTAATACCTCACTAAATCCAAGTCCCAGTCTAACTATATTAATCCTTGGTTGTATATATTCCTTTAAGCTTTCTACGATTCTTGGAACACCTATTATATCGCTTTCTGGTCTTTCAAAGAATTCGAGACCTATAAAGTGTTCTTTTCTGAGAAATACCGTATTAGTTTTAGGTATAAGCGGCCAATAATTAAGAACTATGTAATATCCTGGCTTAGCTTCTATGGGGCTTACAATTTTTTCAAATATTTTTAAATATTCCTCTGACATTTCTTCTACCATTAATTGTGCCTGACGGCCTTCGCCTCCAAATCTTATAAGACTTTTCATGATATTCAGTCTTCTACAAAGTTCATATATTAATTCGATTTTAAGAGGTTTTTCATCCATGTCGACATATTGAACAAATACTCTTCTAAATGCATAACCTAATGCAACGGTTCTATTAAATGATTTTTCAATGGAGTCGCGAAGAGCTATGCCTATCTCAACTTTAGGCACAATTTTACCTACCTGAGAGGTTTTTAGAATTACATGATATTTCCTTATAGTTCTCAATATGTTTTCATCGATTTTTATTAAGCTAACGTCATTTTTTATTTGAAGATGCATAGCAAGAACTTTTTCTCTAGTATATGGTTTCATTATTTCTAACATAGGTCCTTTTACCAATACCGTTGTTGATTCTTTAAGTAATATATCTGTTAAAACTCCTATGCCGAGTAGAGGGTCTCTTCTCACATCTTTTTTATCCAATCTTATGTTCTCTAAAAAGCCGATTATACCTAATATAGTAGAGGGTAAAGGTACCCCAAGAGATCTTTGAATACCAAAGATATATGGACCTGAGATAGGCGAGGATGAGAGACGTACTAAACCTAAAGGCTTTATTTTCATTATAAGACCCATACTCATGATCCCCTCAATATTCTAATTAATTTGAGAAAATCTATTATTTCAAATATTGATGATATCTGTTTACCGTCCTTTGTTTTCTTATAAGTATGAATTAATGTGTTAAATAGGCTAAAATCATCACGTATTACTATATCCTTGCCAAGTATTTTGTTAAGCATCTCTTCTCTAAGTTTTTTATTTCTTATCGTTATGTTTTCTCTGAATATATAGTCTATTATTCTTCTAATAGCTAAAGTATTCCTTGAGATCAAGTCTCTTATTCTTCCATACTTTTGTTCAAAATCTTCTGGTAATGATGGAGATAGGATATATAATTTAAATACGATATAAAGTCTGGAAAGTAGTTTTATCAGTTCATCATATATTTTATCTTTAGAATTCTTAAGTGGAATACAACTCATAGTTTTAGATCTCGAAAATGATATTACAAGAGCATCTTTCCTCCATTCTTTATCTTCATTATAAGTCCATACAGATCTCTTGGCTTTACTTTCTAAGGATTCATTTGTCCTAGCTATCTCTTCACTCATTAAATCAGAAAGATTTGCTACATGTATAGAAAGACTTCTACCATAAGGTATCGCTGAAACTATAGGCCATTTATTAAACTCATGAAAACATTTATGTCCCTCATAATTTTTCCTAAACAGTAGTACATTACTCAAAGTATCGATAGGTGTTAATGCTATTAAATCATCTCCCCCGGAGAAAATAGTCATTCCATGAAGATTTTCTGCTACAGTAACTATATCCTTGAGAGCTGTTATCATAATTGATGCCGATAATGCGGCCTTATAGGTTGGTGATACCGGAATATATTTTTCATCATCATGGATAATTTTAAGAATCTCACATATTTTTTTAAAAGATTTTTCTAAAGCTCTTTCTACTTCTTCATTTTTAGGATAATAATATTTCTTAATTAGATTTAATAGCATATTAATATAATCCTTACATTTAATAGGTAGATAGCCACAGTGAATTTTCCCCACATTATCGCCATCAGCATATACTATTGCATACCTTATACTCGGTTTAAGAATATTTTTTAAGATTAAGTATTTCATTTCCTCTCGATAATTTTTGTAGAACTTTTCAATACAGTATTCATAGAAGTCTCTGACATATTCATATTCGCATACATGTTCAAAATAACATCTTAAAACATCTTCAAAATTTAGCCTAGTGTTTTTAAGAACATTAAATGATGCATGAGACAGTATATTGAAAAACTCTTCTCTCCGCATGATTTCTTTCTTAAGCAATTCATTTATGAGTAAAAGAAATACCTCAATATCTATAACTCTATATTCCTCAATTAATTGTCTTACAAAGTGTTGACACAACATTCTAAGAGACTCGACTTTACCATTTAGTATCCCATATTTTTCTGATAAAATTTCAACTAATGAGTACACTAGTTCCTTAATAAAATCCCTACGAACATTTAAGGGAATACATTTTTTGACAAATTCTTTATAACTATTTAATACTATGTCGTCTGTCGATACAAAGAATTGTTTTCTTCTAGAGAGTGCATATAAATATACTATTCTTTTAAGCAAGCAGTAAGGCCCTATAGCTTCTCCTGGCTTAAAATGAACCTCAAAGTCTTTTTTTGCAAACATTTTAATCTCATTCTCTCCAATCAACTTATAGAGTTCCTTAAAATCTCTGTCATTATATTCTCCAACTTTTCCTCTCTTTTTTCTCAATACTAGAATAGCTGGTTCAAGAGCACACTGACTGCATGGAGTCCATCCTATATTTTTACGTCCTCCAATCTGTTTCCCTAGAAATATTAATCTATTTTCACTATCCTTATAGATCCAAAACGCCGATGATGAGGGTATTTTTTCAATACCGGTTTTCTTCCTCAAATAAGTTGAAAGCGCTACATGAAAAGCTAAATGTTTTGCAAGAATCTCGGGATTGAAGTTTTCATCAACAATTTTACTTATTTTAGTTATTTCCGAACATACTCCAAGATCTTTACATGCATTTACATTACCTTTAAGACAACTGATAAGTTTATGGCATACTTCCTCGATATCCATTATAAATATTCTTAATCCTATTGGCGGCTTTTCTATTAAATTTCTATTTTTTTCCAATACTTTATATAAGAGATTCTGTAGAGGTTTAGGTTTTTTATCATTCGTTATCCTTCTAATTAGATCATTCCATGATTCATAATAAAGGTTGATGATATTATTAGTTATTTCACTTCTATTCTTACACCATTTAATTCCTTTAGGTAGAGCTATGAGTAAGGTGCCTGGAATCAATGGTTGCCACATTATATCTTCTACTGAAATACTGTAACCTACCAATTTATTTAGAAACTTTATAGCAATTTTCTTTACCTTTTCATATACTTCTCTATCTATATCTTCAAGAATATTCTTCAGGTATTTAAAGTAGAAGTATGGATTCATTCTTAATGTTGGGCTTATGATTACATCTGGACCATATATATTAATTATCTTCTCAGCTAATTTCCAAATAACTTCAGATATTATCCAGCTACCTGCCCAAAAGTCTCCTGATTTTCTAGCAGCATCAACAAATTCATGTATTCCAGGAAAGTCGATGAATATTAAATATCCGCTTAATATTTTTCTTTGAGGAAACAATAAATTTACCGTCATCGCTGTAGCATAAAGATGATCCATTACTGTATGTGTAGGTATTCTAGTATCGGCTAATGAAGGTATTAATCCTTTAATATAACATAGTGGTTCGAGGAGCGCATAAAGTGTTATATAAATGGTCTTAATAGCTTCATCTGTACCCAATTTTTCAGAAAGTTTTTTAATTATACCATTAATTTCTTCAGCTATTTCTCCAGAAATATTTCTTAAATAATCTATCGAAGGTATTCTGGTAGTTAATATCTCATAATACTTTGGGTTAAATATATTGGCAATATAATTTATATATATTGATTCAGTTTTTACTGCAAAATCTAAGAACAATCTATCAAAACCTGATGAAACAGTATCAGCTTCTCTAACAAGTTTCTCATATCTTCTCCAATTAATTTGTTTAAGCACAGTATCTTTTAATATTTTTTCTCTAAACATCTTCGCCTCTTTTTCATGTCCAGTTAGTCCACCTCTAATAGATTCATAGATACAATATGATTTATATGGAGGATCATGAAGTAATGCAAAAATTTTAGCGATATATAGATCATCATTTACTGACATTATTTCACCCTATATCCTCCTTAACATTAATTATCCTAACTTTAACTACACCATAGCCTAGAGTGGTGCGAGCACCAACTCCAATAAAGAATGCTTTATTTAAATGATATTGAAATTCATTAATAAAAGTTTTAGAATCGATATCTACATTACTTAAATCTACTGCTATAATAGTGGAAAATTTTACACCAGAAGATATAACTGGATAGACTAACGGGCGTGGTTTAACCGATTTCTCGTCGATTTTCCCCCCGATTTCCTGATAATGCGGAGTCAGGACATCTGGATCAATAAGCGAGTTTTTAAAGGAAGAGGGAAGAGCGTCAAAAAATGTTAGGATACCTTTATATTCTTTACTACCAAATAGATCTAATGTATTTAGACCGCATATTTTAATATCATTAAGTAGGAAATAGGATTTCATAAGTCCCTTTAACGAAGTACTGGGTATGTAAGGTAGATTAAAGTATGGGTGCCAAGCAACCCCTACTTCTAATGGCATATAGGGATTTCTCGTACATATTGTAAGTTTAGTTTTAGTTTCGATATTTACGAGGAACACTATATTAAAGATTTTACATGTCGTTTCAAAAATATCATTAATCCAAGAGCGTGCTTCTTCAAGAAGTTTTTCTATAAGGCTGTTATTTCGAATATTTCTTTTAAATAAATCGCAGAAATATTCTGTCACTACTCTAGAGTAAAATGTATAAAGGTCTTCAAGTCTTTTCCTTTTTAACTCTTTTCTTTTATCGTGATAAAGTTGCAGGTCTCCGTTAAGGTCTTTAAGCGATGCTTCTACAAATCCTATTATAAGGGCTGAATATATATTTGTCTCAAGTTCATTCCTAAATAGATTTTCAACATATTCATATAATTTTTCCATATATTCACCTCGGCCAAACTGGTAGGGGTCTTACTACTCCAGAATACTGCCATATTTCATCTAAAGCATTCTGAATGGCGGAAATTATAGCGTTAGGTGTTACATTTATTTTCTTATTATAGGGATAGCTGTCACCTATCCACCTAATATTTTCAGGCCAATCCTTTGAGATTAAAACTGTGAGATAGACTCCCTCTCCAAATATGTGTTGTTTGTGATATGTGAAGATTATTGGAGACGCTCTTCTTTCAACCTCATCCAATATATAGCCTTTTTCTCTCTGTGACCTTGGAAGTCCAAGAATCCATGCTTCAAGTCTTTTTCTCAAGATATCTGAAACAGCATAGTCTTTATGAAGAACTTTACACCTATTTCCACGTAGAAAGAAGTTATGTATCTTAATCCAGTTAACGTTATCTAACTTATAGATTTGTGTAAGAAATATATTATTAACTTTTTTCTTTGAAAAAGAAGGTATTGAGGGCAGTTTATCAGCATTAATAATCTTTAAATTCAACTTATTTCTATATCTTTTAACAATATTAACGGCTAAATCATATGTTTTATTTAAAAATTGTGAAAGAGTTTTCTCTAAACGGAAGCCAGCTACATTGGTTACATCCAGTGAACCAAGTCCTCTACGCGAACCCTTACCTATACCTAAAAGAGTAAATGTTAGGATAAGGGAGCGTAAAGCTAATTCCTCGCCATCTCTATCATAGCTCCTAGTCTTAAACAATTTTAATGTATAAATACCATCATAAAAGTATTCTAGTGATCTATCCATGGCCAATAATCTTATCCTTTGTAGAGAAATAAATCTTCCTCTAAACATTATACTACTACTAGCTCGTCGTATATTTCCTATCCTCGGATTATTGTCAATAAATATTCTTATAATGAATCTAGACGACTCATTCTCATATCCTCTAGGATCCACGTATCCAAGTCCCATAACTTTACCAACTATATATGAGATACTTTTACTGCTTACCTCGTATCCTAAATCATATAAGGCACCAGCTATGATGGCACGAGAACACCATCTCCAAAGACCCTTAATGCTTGTAGGCCTTATATAATTAGTTCTATCAATCACCTCTGGCTTATAGGAACCTATTAGAGCAGGAGTAGCTTGATGTAAGGTTATTGTAATTTGACTAATAGGTTTCATAGATATGCCTCTGCAAATCTTTTCAACCATACTCCGGTTTCAAAAGCCATTCTATTTGCTAAAATGTCTTCTGAAAGCCCCATTATAGCATCACTTAGTTTTCTGAAATTTATAATACCCATTAACTTTAATAGGTAAAGAATGGATGAACCATATATAGCATATCCATAATCTTCGTCTTCATTTAAACCATACTTTTTAGCCATATTTTCATCTTCAAATATTCCTATAAAGTTCTCTGGATTTAATGCGGTTAAGCCTAATTCTACGGCATCTGCGCTACTTCTCGCTGCACATAGAGAAATAACATATGCTACTCCACTTGAATAAAGATCTGAAATTAGATCTCGAGTTCTAGCTCTAAAGCTCTTTTTAATATTATCATTTAATTTACTTGAACAGATTCTTTCAATTATTTTAAGAGTTGCTTGTTCAATATTTATTCTATCTCTCAAGACAACCACCTAATCGTGTAGATATACTTTAAGTAATCCTTTACCAATGGTCTCTTTTCCTCCAAGCCATATAGTATAGTTAAAACTTGATAGCTTATTTTTAAACCAGTCAAGAACTTCTTTCCCACTAACTTCAACATGACCATTAACGTTCATATGAGGTTTACATATAATTCCTGAAACAAAGATAGTTCCCTGAGGAATATACTCTTCAGACCATAGAGAGCCTGATTCCACGACTTTAACTTCATGTTTTATTCTAATTCTAAACTGTATTACCAAGCTTCTTCGAACTAATTCAAAAACTAAATCATCATCTACAAGGACTATTCCTCTCCTACTTAGATTATCTACTATTTCCTTTGGAAGTACCTGCTTAAATATATTGGTTAGTTCCTGATTAACTGTACATCCCTTTACTTCAATTTCGTTAAGAACTAAACTATTATTTTTTACAAAAAGATCCTTACGTGATACTGTCGGAATCTTAGTCTCATTAAGTAATTTTAAAATTTTATCTACATAACTTTCTCTATTTAATCCTATAAGATATGTGATGAGATAGTTTATCAGGTGAGGGCTGGTTACATAAGTCCATATTTTCCTTAAACTTCTAACAGGAATAAATAGTAGCCTTGCATCTAAGAAATTTATTGACGAAGAGAATTCATAACCCCTTTCAGGAGAGGGGCCGAACACTACCTCCATCATTTTTTCATCATCACTATTTTTTGTCCTAGCTGTAAGCCTTGTATAAGAGCCCCTAAATCCACCTTTAAGACTACTACTCCAGATTGTTGGAAAATCAAACTCATCTCTCTGAATAGGAAGATCAACGTGTTCTTTAGTCCCTCTACCTGCCCCTATATGAACGGGGGTAAGCGTTCTAAAAAATAATAATTTTGAATCTATATACAAGTTAACCCCTTATATATGAACATTTAAAAATATTTAAACATTTCTTGATAATAATTATAACATATATTTTATAAATATTCTATTCACCATTTTATATAGTTAATAAAAATAACATGATTGAGAAATTATAATTATTGATAAATAAAAGAAAAGTTTAAATACAATTAAGTCTACCAAGAGAGTAGAGTCATCTAAAGTTTTTTAGACAAAATATGGTGAAAATAATGACTAGTCACGAATATAGATTTAAACTATATTTAAAGGGATATAAGGTTGCAAGGAATCTTTATGCTGAAGTAGGTAAAACTATATTGTATGGTCCCAATGCAGCTGGAAAAACCGCTATAATGGAGGCTATAGCTTATATTTTATCACCCACAGCTAATAGAATTGGAGATAAGGAACTTATTACCATTAATGGGATACACGAAGATTTTGAAATTAAAATAAAGCTAGCTAATGGCGAGATAGCATTGGAATATAAACACCCCTTTTTCGAAGTAAGATCATTTTTAAAAACAGAATATGAACATATTCCCTCTGAATATGAGGGAAAAAGTATTGATGATGAGGGGATGACTTCATATATTAAAAGACTATTAGGGATTAGTGGTGCTGGATTGAAGGGGAAAATTGCATGGATCGACTCTTCCATTCTTTACATAAGTGGTCTTAAAAGCTATGATTATCTTAAATATCATCAGGAACTCCAGTTGCCTATAATATCATCAGCATTAGAGATCGTGGAAAGAATTGAAGAAGATATTTATCAAATACTTCCTATCTCTAGGATATTTACAGACGGCTATGATATTTATGTTAAACATGAAGAATATGGAAAATGGATTTCCTTCCAGAATTTATCTTATGGAGAAAGAAAGGCTATCGCAATAATATTTGCAGCTAATTTAGCCGATGCAATATTTATAGAAGCTTTTGAAGCCGGATTACATGCAGATCTCATAGTTGATTTAATTAACTATCTGAGTAAATATGATAAGATAATAATAATAGAAAGTCATCTAGGTCTAGTGGTTGCTCAAGGTGTTGCAAGAAAATGGATGGCATATTATCTTGAAGATGGAAGGACGTTGAAAGAGATTAAGGAGTTAAATCAGTTGAGGGATGCTGAACTATATAAAAGAGAAATAGAAGCTATGGCGTTTTCAATTTAAGGTGGTTTAGTGGATAGATATCAGAGTCTCACCGAAATTATAAGATTCTTAAAGAAAAGACTGAGAAATGTTGAGATATATTCTCTAGACTGTAGTGAAGAAAGAGAATATCTATTAAAAGATTATTCATGTAAAGGGAAACCAGATCTAATAATAATTTATGAGGTAAAGAGGAGAGGTAAGAAAATAAAACATTGTATAATAGCTGAATTAAAATTACATCTAACTAGTGGTCATAGAGAAATGTCTAAATTCTGCGGAAAAATTTCTGAAAAATTTAGCAATGTTAAAAATTTAAGATCAATATTAGAATGCAATTACTTGATTAAAATTGTAGTATTACCTAGCGAAAAAGGTTATAAGAAGATTAGTTTATATTTATCTAAGGAGAGTATAAAGGTATATGATTGTAGATCTTTGCTGGAATTTTCAAACGATATTAGAAAACTATTAAGATATAAAGATTTATGTGAGGATTAGATATGTTAATGATAACTTTTAATAATGAAAAAAATGAGGTTAAAGAAATTAAGGATAAGATTAGTAAGATATTATGCAGATTTAATGATATTATACTATATGACTATATATTAGAGAATTATGGAGCATATATTGGAATATATATGAGAAAGTTCCTCTACTATGATGAAAAAAATGAAACAGAAGTCTATGATCAGGAAAAGGTTGCAAGTTTTATAGAGCAAAAAATAGCGATACTTAATCAAATACTGGATGAAATTGCACAGATACCTGAAGTAGAAATGGCTGTTATAACAAATACTCCCGGATTAATGCCCTACTGGGGCCCCAAAGAAGTAAGTTCAACAGATAGTAAAATTTATTCATTATATATAAATTATAAGCCAAAGACCATGTTAACTAACATTCTTCTCTCAAATTTGCTATATAGAATACTACTAAAAATTGCTCCCAGTAAATGTTTAAAAGTTATTCCACTTATCCTAATAATACCTTTCCACGATATAAGAGACATTATCAATACATTTAGACCAAGAGAAGATAAAGCAATAATAAAAGAAGTTAATGAAAAGGGAATTATAATATCATTAAAATAAATAACATACAACATTATAATCTGCAAATATTTAATATGGTTATATAATGAATATGATTGTTAGAATGGATAGGCAGGGAAGGATAGTAATACCAGCATCTATAAGAAAGCTGATGAAATCCAATATATTTATTTTAAAAGTTGTGGATGGAGAAATACGTTTAAAACCAGTTAAAACTTTAAGCCTAACTAGTCTAGTAGATTCTATAGAAATTGATGTAAAAGACTTTACAGATACGCATGAATTGAGAAAATATTAACAAACATATTTAGGCTGCCCCTTCATTATACTATTCAGACCTGTCTCCCAACTTCCTATAAAAATAAGCTGAAAAATATCAAACGACATGCAAGCTTTATCCTCAGAAACAGTATAAAGTTCTTCGAATATTATGTAGACCATGATATAGAGCATGCCGAGAGAGTAATACATATTATTAACCAATTATTAACGGAAGAAATTAAACGGAAGAGATTAAAACCATATGAAATTTACTTATTACTCGCAGCAACCTATTGTCACGATATCGGCATGGGTATCAACCCAGAGGAGTTAGTAGTATTTCATAATATTCCTAAAAAATTGGAAGATTTACGCGCATTCATAAGGAAAAACCATCCAATAAGTGGAGCCTTATATATCAGAAAAAATTTTAAAAGATTTAACATAGAATCATATCCAGAAGCTGAGATAATATCAAAGATAGTAGAGGCTCATTCAAGATCTTTTGGTATTAATAAATTACCTGAACGCTGGCCTATAACTTTAAAAAGTGGGAATATCCAGATCCAACTACGTTTTCTAGGAGCAATTTTAAGATTAGCTGATTCCATGGATATTGCATATGGACGTGTCCCAATTGAACACTTTAGATGGAAAGATATTGCTAGAAAGGAGCCGAAATAGATAGTGCATTGGGCTTATAAGATGCTTATAAGTTCTTGTGAAGCAAATCATGAGTCATGGACAATCGATATCTATCATAACGCCAGTGGCGAATGGAGAGAATATTTGAAAATCACCGAGGGATATGCTGTAATGAGAGATTTAATTTCTGTTCGCAAAATTTTAAAAAAATATTTAATGCCATTTACACACGTTGTACTACAAGATCCAAATGGCAATATAGAAGAACTCACAGACAAAGAATATGAGAAGATTAGCAAGAAAATTTTAAAACACAATATTCAAAAGAACATTAAAAAACATGCTAAAGAAATTGTAGATAAAATATGCACATAAATAAACATAAAGATATATAGTTTTAAGATAGAATGAACTTAGATATGAAATACCTAATAAATAGTAATAGGACTAAAAGAGAATAGCCAATCATTCTATACAACTTACCTTAAAGACTTCAAAGAAGAGAGAAGAAAATTACCATATATTATCGACGCAGTAGCAGTTGATACTAATATAAGTAATCCAGAAGTTATAAGCATATAAAGAAGAGAATAAACAATCATCAACATATCTTAAAGAAAATAAAAGGGAAGAGAAACCCACTCCACATATTCTTTTAATAGAGGATTCTTGTAACGATTTAGATGGCCATATGCAATACTATGGATATCATTATGACTCTCAATCCTCTTTTAATAGAGGATTCTTGTAACCTACACTCTCTGTTAATGACTTCTATTATAGTGCATTTAACCTCTCAATCCTCTTTTAATAGAGGATTCTTGTAACATGAGAGAGTAGAATCTACTCTCTCAGATAGTGAAAAATTCTTCTCTCAATCCTCTTTTAATAGAGGATTCTTGTAACAAAGCAATTCATGAAGGATTTTCGTGGCGACTGGTCTTAATTCCCTCTCAATCCTCTTTTAATAGAGGATTCTTGTAACAGCATTATAGAGTATTTCAATGATATGCTAATGAAAAAAGAACTCTCAATCCTCTTTTAATAGAGGATTCTTGTAACTCACAAGATGAGTATTTAGTGATGAAATTCCATTTAGATCATCTCTCAATCCTCTTTTAATAGAGGATTCTTGTAACGTATCTTAAGGCAATAATAGAATACTTCGATAAGATCTTACTCTCAATCCTCTTTTAATAGAGGATTCTTGTAACCCAGTATGTATAAGAAATCCAGTATGGAAATATGTTGAATTCTCTCAATCCTCTTTTAATAGAGGATTCTTGTAACTTGAACCCATTAACAACAAAATCAGAACATTTTTGGTTAGAAAATACTCTCAATCCTCTTTTAATAGAGGATTCTTGTAACGTGATTGGGATAAAGTGAGGGTTTAACCTCCAGTAAAAATATTCTCTCAATCCTCTTTTAATAGAGGATTCTTGTAACTATTAAGTGAAATAGAATATACGAAATCAACTCAGAGCGTCTCTCAATCCTCTTTTAATAGAGGATTCTTGTAACCTTATCTAGTGCTTAGGGATAATATAATTTTTAGAGGAAGCTCTCAATCCTCTTTTAATAGAGGATTCTTGTAACTTCGTTATAGAAAATTTAGAGAGTTAAAGAAAATGTCTTTACGGCTCTCAATCCTCTTTTAATAGAGGATTCTTGTAACGTGTATCAGAATATTTGGTTAGAAACTGTAGTCTAGTAGTTACTCTCAATCCTCTTTTAATAGAGGATTCTTGTAACAATTAAATGAGCTTTTAAAGGAAAAAAGAAATTTAGAAAAACCTCTCAATCCTCTTTTAATAGAGGATTCTTGTAACAAACATTACTAAGTTATGGACTACCAATACTATTATCTCTCTCCTCTCAATCCTCTTTTAATAGAGGATTCTTGTAACGGTTAGTGATAGAAAAACCATTAAGGAACAGACTTTAGTACCTCTCTCAATCCTCTTTTAATAGAGGATTCTTGTAACGAGTAAATAGAAATATTGACCCTATAATAGTAATGGAGAGAGATAAAAAGTATTTATTCTCTCAATCCTCTTTTAATAGAGGATTCTTGTAACGAGTGTTCAAGAAATACATCGTGGACACTCCCACTATTGGGAGCTCTCAATCCTCTTTTAATAGAGGATTCTTGTAACGATATGATAAAGCAACATGTCTTAGCAGCATCATACATACACCTCTCAATCCTCTTTTAATAGAGGATTCTTGTAACGTATGTATTTGGCAAAATTTATAGCGATGCGTGAAACAGAATCTCTCAATCCTCTTTTAATAGAGGATTCTTGTAACGAAAAACTATAAAGGATTTTGTATCTGTTCCAGCAACATGGCGACTCTCAATCCTCTTTTAATAGAGGATTCTTGTAACGCTGTCTACTGTTACTTTCTATGAACCTATACTAGCCTATCCTCTCAATCCTCTTTTAATAGAGGATTCTTGTAACATGTTACTAGAAATCCAGAAGTCAAATATACTCCATTTCACCTCTCAATCCTCTTTTAATAGAGGATTCTTGTAACACTATTAATTTGGTCTATAAATGGCACTAAAGTCATTAAACCTCTCAATCCTCTTTTAATAGAGGATTCTTGTAACATTGGAAAAATAAAGATATACGATTAGAAATATCGGTTTATCCCTCTCTCAATCCTCTTTTAATAGAGGATTCTTGTAACCTTGTAACGTGATGATGAGGTTCTCTACATTACACTAGACAATCCAAGGTTCCTCTCAATCCTCTTTTAATAGAGGATTCTTGTAACGGGACAGAAATAGCCCTCTACCTTATAGAGACATTAAACGATATTCTCTCAATCCTCTTTTAATAGAGGATTCTTGTAACTAGAAAAATTGTTCAAGAGTTCAGTACTGTAGCTACATCTTTTCTCTCAATCCTCTTTTAATAGAGGATTCTTGTAACTAACCAAAAAGGCAATCCAAAATGCACAGCAAAACAATACTTGGCTCTCAATCCTCTTTTAATAGAGGATTCTTGTAACTCAAAAAAATTGATCGAAATAACCAAAAAAGCTATACAGACACTCTCAATCCTCTTTTAATAGAGGATTCTTGTAACGTATAAATTTCTATGTCCCGAATGTAAAGAGTTCAGAGACCATACTCTCAATCCTCTTTTAATAGAGGATTCTTGTAACGTTATTAAAACAACTCTTGAGTAGTGAAGGTAATGTAGAGATACTCTCAATCCTCTTTTAATAGAGGATTCTTGTAACGCCAAACAAGAACAGTTTAGCTATCATTTAATCTTAGTTCCCTCTCAATCCTCTTTTAATAGAGGATTCTTGTAACATAGTAAGTCGCCATCCAAGTACAGTATCTTTACTCTCCTCTCCTCTCAATCCTCTTTTAATAGAGGATTCTTGTAACAAGGGGTATGTAAAAGTGGAATACTTTTAACTTTGCTAAACTCTCAATCCTCTTTTAATAGAGGATTCTTGTAACGCTGGAAAAATACGGTAGCTCCAGAGTCGGAAATTATTGTTTCTCTCAATCCTCTTTTAATAGAGGATTCTTGTAACGTCCTAATAAGGATTCCAAGACGATTTAAGTATTTCACAGTCTCTCAATCCTCTTTTAATAGAGGATTCTTGTAACCTTAAGATACAAAAAGCTATAGAGACATATGAGAGAGCAATCTCTCAATCCTCTTTTAATAGAGGATTCTTGTAACTTTTAGAGTATACTAGTGAATGTAGAGAGTTTTATCCTACTCTCAATCCTCTTTTAATAGAGGATTCTTGTAACATTTAGTTGGCGTCTAA
>Ga0190308_1000291_pt1 | contig 16760 bp, 18 predicted proteins | sample 48700756_MG_FD_165050 | JGI IMG/M metagenome (GOLD analysis project Ga0190308, IMG submission 165050) | Hydrothermal vent sediment bacterial communities from Southern Trench, Guaymas Basin, Mexico - 4870-07-5-6_MG | ecosystem: Environmental > Aquatic > Marine > Hydrothermal vents > Sediment ...
GTTGCAATTTCTCCAATTCCCTTCTCATCTTTAACTCCTCTACCTCTTCTTCAAGCTTCTTTCGCCTCGCTCTCGCTAAATTCTTCTTACGAATGTAATCAAGCAGTTCATCCTTATACTCTAATTCGTCCTGCGTGTGCAGCGTGAGCGTAAGTTCAGGCTCCTTCATTATCTCCTCCTCGTCGCTCATCGCAGGAAGCCCCTCCCTGTTTAACCTTACTAATAAGAAATCACATTTATTAAAACATTCGGGACATTCAGGCTTCGTCTTCGCACCTTGAAACTCAAGTCCGCAGTTCAAGCAGAGCCACTTCGCCCTCGTCTGCTGCGACGCCCTATCCGATGAACTGCCCGCCATCTTTTTACTATAAGAACGCCGAACTCAAAAAACCGCAACACCCTTACATCAAACAAAAACGAAAACTCAAACGAGAAAATAAGCACAGCAACAAAGAAATAATAGGAGAGGCGAAGAAACTCCATGAACCGAGAGCAGCACATCCGCCTCGCAGCGAGGGTCTTTGGCAATTCTCTTGCGGAGCAGTTCGCATTCATAAACGACATTTTAGACCACCCTTTTTGCGAGCTCTTTCACGAGAAGCACCGCTCCATCCTTCACGATGCCGACACTGTGAGACTGATTGAACGGCATTTCGGCACTTTGGCAGCAGCATTCGCAGCATTACACATCATCGCTGATTATCCTTCTCGCCTTCACGAGATTTATCGCTCTCTTCCTCGCTCTGTTCGCTCTCTCTTGCCATCCGAGCAAGCGCTTCGTCTTCTGCTTTCATCCTTCTCAAAAGGTTCTGAATAACTGTTTTGACGCAAAACGAGGCGAATCGTGCATTGCTGTTTTTATCTATCCACCCTTTCGCATAAGCATACTCTCTGCACGCCACAAAGGGAATTCTCCACGACGGCGGAAGTGTAACCATTGCTTGCACTCGCACATGCTTATATACCTCTACATATTTCTTCTTAACTCCGCCTAAAACCGCCTTCATCGCCTTCATCGCTAACTCAGGGTCTGACTCTCCTAACCGCTTCAACCGAGTAACAACATCTTCAAGAAATCTCTCGCCATACCCTTCAAACTCCCTTAAAACCGCCTCTTCGTCGCCCTCTTTCGCCCGCATATCCCTCATATCTCAATATCCTTTATAGAAAACCTTATTTATATCCTACTCAATCTCTTCTTACGATGAAAGGGCAAGGGATAAGGATGTGGAAGGTAGAAGGAGGTGAGCGTGTGTGAGCGTGGATAAAGAGAAGGTGAAGGAACTTCTCAGTGCGAAGCCACCGATTGAGAACGAAGAAGCACTGAAACTGAACAATCCGAATGTTGATAAGGCGATTGTCGCCTCTTTAGTCGGAGCGTCATGCGAGCTTCATCAGGACAAGCAGGAGAAGAATGCGTGCTGGGAACTCTTGCGACCTCTGGACAAGGACTCAGGACCGCCACCCGAAGATGTCCTTGCGGAATTCTACATAAGGGAATTTGACAAAGGAGGTTTGGAAAGAATGCACCTTGTCGCCGACAGGACAAACTATATTCAGTGGAAGGCGTTGCAGAAGGCGAAGCAAAAGTTAATTGAAATGGGGAAACTAAACCCTGACGGGACGCCTAAAACTTGAAAATGCTGCAAGAGTTAGAGGAGAAGTATCCAGTAGCGAGTGCAATTGTAGAGATGCTTCTTTTCTATGCCATCATCTACGGCATATTTTCGTTCTGCTTTCCTTCGGCATCGTTGCTTCCCATGAGTGAATACCCGCTCAACCGCATAGTCGTGATGAAGGCGAATGTGCCAGAGCCTTACTATATTCCGACAAATAGGACCGAAAACCTCACCGAGCTCGTTGAAGTTCTTAACGGAATTGAGTTTCCCTACATAGAGGACTATTGGGATTGCAGCGAGTCCTCCGCCTATTTAGAACGCTACCTTGAAAACAAGGGATTCACGACCTACATTTGCGTTGACCACCGCATACATCATGCATGGCTATGGGTTCGTGTCCGCATAAATGGCTCTTCGCAATTCATTCCTGTTGAGGCGACTCGCAGACCGCACATATCTATCGCAACGCCCTTATACCTGCCCGAGCATGTATATAAAGATATATATACCGCTTTAGTCCATGAAGGCGAGGAGGAATTTGCGTGGTGGGAGCGAAAGGAGGTTTGTGAGGGAAATGGATGCGACTTCACATCGCATTCTCGGCGAATATCTGTGTGAGTATTTCGGCTATCCGAAGGAGTATGCGGAGTGGGCAGTCGCACCAGACATGGATTTGCCGTTCTTGCATCGCTTCTGGAGGCATCGCTTCTCCACCTTTGAACAGATTTACAACGAATTCGCATACTTGCATCCTTCCGTGCCGAAGGGAAGCAAAATCGCAATCGGCGTGATGCTCTGCTCTCACTTCCTTTTGGACATCTACAACGCACCGCTCTTCTGCTGGGGCGTCTTCCTGCCTGCGTCGCACATTCCCCCCGAGCTCTTGAAGGAGTATTTGGAAGGCGATTATCCGCTTTCGGAATTTCACAAGGAAGAGGTTAAGTGCTTCGTTCAGCACATTAAGCCGAAGAGTGCCTCTGCGTTCATGAGTGGCGTTATTGAACTGCTTGCGACGCACACGCCTTTCATCTCAAAAAGGAGAGTGCGTAAGGCGAAGAAGTGCGTTGAGAACTTCTGCTCCGTCTCGCTTACGGAAACTTACGACCTGCGTGAGTTTGATGATGCCTTCTTCAAAACGCTTAACGAATTCTTCGCCTCTCACTGAAACTGCGAGAGATTTGTCTGCCTTATCTTATGATAATTCATCCATATACATTCCATCCTTCGCTGACCCTTCTTGAATGTCGCCCCTTCGCCTTGAATTCCTGTGTGGCGTGTTCTGCCGACAGCATGACAGGCAACATTCCAGCATATCTTGTGCCATCCGCAACGCTCCAATTCCTCATACAACTGCGAAGGATAGCCTGAGAGCATGATTTTCACGCCATGCTCTTTCTTTATGACTTCTATGAGCTCTTCGTGCTGCTCCTCCGTGAATTCAAACCTGAAAGAGCCGTTCCTTCGTGTCTCTGGCATATAAGGCGGGTCTAAATAAACAAACGCCTTAAACCCTTTCTCCTTCCACACGGGAACATAACGCTCATAGACAGAAAGCCAATCATCGCACTCAATTTGGGCGTATCGCAAACGCTCATGAATTTCTGGCAACCTGTCTATCGCTGAAAGCCAATCACTAACGGCTTTAAGCCCTCCTTTAGTGGTATAGGTAACAGCATAATGCCAACCTCCTCCTAAAATTCCTGAAAAACTCATTTTTACACACACAAAGAACAAATACGCCCTTTCAACATCATCCTTCCACGCTTTATTTCTGAACTTTCGTAATGCCTCGTTGTATTCGCCTCTTGAATATGGCGTGAGATATGCGAGGCGGTAGAAGCGGGCAAACTTCTCTTCATCACGAAGCACCGCATAGAAATTCATCAAATCGCCGTCTATGTCGTTGATTACTTCTATTTTAGCAACCTCTTTCGCAAAGAATAGCGAGCCACCACCGAAGAAAGGCTCTAAATAGGCATCATGTTCAGGCACGAACTTCAACAACCTCCGCACTAACTTCCCTTTACCGCCGAACCACACAATAGGCGACCTAAGCATCTCTCCACTTTAGCGACTTCTCACTTAATATAGCGTTTGTCTCACAGAATCCGCATACACTCGCAACCCATGCGAAAGAGCGAACTTATACACCGCACCTAAAGGCGTTCTCTCTGCCAAAAAGATAAATCCTACGAGCTCGTCGCAAGTTTCTTCCACCACGCTGGAGGCGTCCACCTCCAGTTCTCATCAATCCACAGGAAGCGTTTTAAGTTCAGCGGAGGATACCGCTTCAACTTCTTTCTTATAGGGGCGCCATGCTCACGAGCCCATCGCAACGCCTTCTGAACATCCCACCCGTCTCTTTCGCATGCTCGCAGCACAGCGTTGCATCCTTTATTATCCCCGCTCAGATATAACCCTAAAACCCTGCTCTCGTAGTATTCAGGAGCAGCGACGCCTTTCCAACTTTGCTTGAAGAAATGTCCGACTTCCGCCTTCTTATCAACGATAACGGGATGCTGTAATCGCCACAGGCGGAAGCCATGCTCTTCTTCCCAACCCAAACGGCGATGCTGCCATAGAAATCCGCCGTATTCGTAAAAATGCTTGAAAACCTGCGGTGTCATTGCGAAGGCACAACCGCACACCGTCGGCACCGCAAAGACATCTTCATCTGAGGGGGAAGGAAGCCACACCCATTCAAACGGGTGCTTCGTAAATCTGAAGGTTACGCCGTGTCCGACGCCCTCCTTCTTCTCGCAGGAGGGGAAATCAACAACCCAAACGGAGAAGCCGAGCATCGCATTCGGATACTTTCGCAGCGTCTCCTTCGCCCTTCTTATCGCAGAAGGCGTGAAACATATATGGCAGTCAAAGAAGAATAACGCTTCAGAACGAGGCGACGCAATAATCGCACCTGTGTTGCGAGCTGCCCCGCAGGACCATACATTTCCGACAATCTTAACGGGAAAATCCGCCTTCTTACGCACATAACTCCGCTCCTCTGCGGGGGAGGCGGTGATGAAGCATAATTCTATCTCTTCGCCTTCTGCTGCTAAGTCGTTCAACTGCTTTATCATGCGGTCTATGAATTCTTCCTCGTGGTATTCCTGAACGATGAACGAGAGCATCCGCATCACCACTTTCAGGACCGGAAGGCATGTTTAGGACCGAGTGGCGGTCCTATGGGTCACTAACGGTCCTATTCAGGAAGCATCTCTTCCTTTCGCTTAATCACCGCAGTGAGCGAACAAAAGACATCGGGCAAAGCGTTCACAAACGCCTCTTCTATCTCAAGGCACTGAATATGCTTATCCGCAAGTTCTTCGCTCCCAACGAACTCAACGATTTCATCGTAAGTCACGCACTCGCCCTTCTCGCCCTTCTCGTTCAGGAAATCTATGAGCGCTAAATGCTTATTCACGAAATCCTCAAGCGGAACTTCTGCTGCTTGAAACGCCCTCACAGAACCGCTTCTGACCCTTGATGACGCAGGTCGCATCTGACCTTGAACGACGCCTTGAATCTGCATCGCACCTATCCGCTTCGCATCCAACCTTCTCGCTTTTGCATCCATTCCGACATCACCTCAATAGGTTGTCTTCTCACGCATCTTCTTCAGCAAGTCAAAGAGCATCTTTATGCCTTCCGTCGTGCATATTGTATCTTCTGTTGCCTTCGCACACGCCTTCGCAGCGAGAAACATCTGCTCGTGCAAACTCCACCTGTCATCTGGAATATTCAGCGCCTCTTTAACATCCGAAATGTGCGCACAAGAGCCTATTTCCTCCTTGATTTTTCTGTGTTCCTCTATGAACTCATCTATGCTCATTCTCGCAACGCCTGCTCCTCCTTTACCTCCGATTTCCACCGTCCCTATCTGACGCCTCTCCAAAACGACCATTTTTCACGACCTCCTCACACACCCGTTGCTACTGTCGCTTCCTTCCCTTCAACCGTCAACCACAACTCATAAGTTGCTGTTGTGTCCGCAAGCGCATAGGAGGGCATCAAAACATCAACATACAACGAGACCCCATCGCCAGGGTCAACAGGGTCGCTTTCCTCCGATGTAAATCTGAAATACTTATCAGCAACATCCCCTGTCCCTACAAATTCAAGAGTTACCCAGTAAACCGTAGTTACTCCGTCTGGAGGGTTTTCCACTCTGATTCTATATGTATATTTTGTGCCAACCGTGATGCTGCGTGGAATTCTTGACGCACCAATGTCCGCATAACCTTTTACTTTCCCCTTACGCACTTCTATCTCTATCGGCGGGACTGGTGTCGGCGTTACCTTTGTCAGCGTATATTTCACCTTCTTTTCACTGAACACCGTGACTGAAGTCTCGTAATCGGCATAACCTGCTTTCGTTAGCTTTATGTCATGCACTCCTTCCACAATCTTGAATGTCTCTGGCGTCAGTCTGTAAGTGTCCTCGCCATCTATGTATATTGATGCACCCGGCGGGTCTGATTCTATCGTGAGACAGTGATAACCTCTCTCCTTCGGCGGACATTCATCTGGCGGAATCGGCTGCCAAGGCGGCAACTTTGGAGTCGGTGTGGGTGTTGGCGTTGGCGTCGGCGTCGGCGTTACCGTTGGTGTAGGCGTCGCAACCTCCGTATAGCAGAACTTGTTCGGAGCATCAGAATGATTCGCTATCCAAACTATATCAGCATCAGTTAGGGCAACACCGCCATTCTTCTCCTTTAATTTATCTGCATCTATTATGCCTGTTTTGTTGATTTTGTCCTCGTAGGAATAGCCTCCATCTAATATTGTCGCTACCGCATCAACCGTAGAACCCCAATACTCCTCATTTTTTGGAGTGTATACTAAAACTGTCGTTGCTGTCGTATCCGTGAAACAGTATTTATTTGGCTCTGGTGATTCGCCCAAATACTTCGCTATATATCTCTTGCATTCTTCTGTGAGTGTAGAGGCAATAGGCACTATTCCCTCTCCTCCTCTCCCCTCCTCACGAGGAGGAATTGTTTTAGGGGGCATCGGAGTGAGTGGTTCTTTCCCTTCTCCCCCTGGTGTCCCTGGAATTCTCATTTAGACCACCCGCACCCTAACTTCGCATCCCCTATACTATACAGCTCCAAGTAATAATAACGCACTCCTAAATATTGCTCCCATGAAATCTGCGAAGGAATACTCGCAGGTCTTATGTCTGCTGGGATTGCTTTTCTCTTCGCCTCTGCCAAGTCCTCTAATCCTAAATATTTGTAGCGCAACGCAAGCACATGATTCCATGTCAGATTTCCCCTTCCAGCACTCTCAACATAAACGCACACTTCAGCATTCGGCACTGGCGTAGGAGTGGGTGTTGGCGTCGGAGTTACCGTCGGTGTCGGCGTCGGTGTCGGAGTTGGCGTAGGTGTTGCGACAGCAGCACAGTAAGGCTTCTTCTGCTCCTCATAAACCGTTCCGACATCATCTATCTCCAAATCCCAACCGCCATTCGCACTCTTGAAATCCTCATAACTCTTTCCATTCACGATTTCTTTCGTCGTATAAGGATAACCTAAGAGCGCAGCAACAACGAGCATCGCAGCGACATCCGTCGTTGAGCCTGTGTGCCAATTACCCTCTAAATCCTTATATGAAACGCCTGACGAGGCGAAACAGTTATTCACGCCTGCGTTCCGAGCCAACCAGTCTTTTCCGTTATCCGTGAGTGTCATCACGAATCACCAAACGCACACGGCGTCAGCTCATCTCCTTTATCAACATTCCCTTTATAGTATTCCACCGCTCCTTTTATATAATCTTTCGTGGGAACATCAAAACCCAAATCCTTTATGCCGTTATATGCTAAGACCAAATCCTTCAACTTCTCCGAGCTCGGATTTGAGAGCAAATCCTCGCAGAACGAGCAAAACCCCGTATGCACTTTTCCTATGCGCTGCTCATCCTGCTTCGCCATCGTCTCTCATGCGTAGAGCGTCGCATCTATTGTGTAAGTTCCACTCTTCAAATTCAGCGGCAAGTCCCACCTCACATATATCTTGTCCTTCTTGCCGACATCTATGCTCTTCTTCGCACTCGTGAGCGTCGTTGAATAGCCAGGACCCGAAATCTTGACATCTACCCAGTAATTCGCCTTTATCTTACCTGTGTTCTCCACGCACACCCCTATGTTTATTGAAGTTCCCGCCTTCGCCGTGTCTGGTATGTCATGCTCCTCGCATATTCTTCCCTTCGGCGCAGGCGTGCAACAGTTCGCACAGAGCGTGTTTATGTCCTTACCCCACGCTTTCGCAACGAAATCCACCTCTGCAATTGTAATGATGCCGTTGTTGTAATCTCTCGTCGCAGCAAACATGCCACTGTCGTCTAACTCACACTGGTCGTTTGCATAGTGCTTCAGCAACTCGCAGCCGTTTGAATAGTGCGGTGTCGCTGCTCCGCAAGTCACCTTCTTTTCTACCTTGAAAGTGTCGCTTCTTGAATATGAGCGCAGATTCACCCACGCTCCTGTGCGAGGGTCTTTCGCATCCAAATACACCGCAGTTATCGTATGTGTTCTGTCCCCTGTTAGTCCCAAATCAGGCGGCTTCGCAGAGAAAGTTATCTCTTTAGTCGTGCCATGCGTCATTTTACCCGTTGTCTTCGTTGTTTCTGCCCCTGATAGCGACGGACTGATGCTTATACGCACCCTATACTCCAAATCCAGCGAGGAGTCCGCATGCACCTTGCACTTGTAGAACTGATAATACGCAGATGCGTCTTCTGGAACATTGCCCGTTACTGCAAAGTCCGTAATCTTCGCATCCACCCCCGTCACTGTAATCTCTTCTATCGCTCCTATTCGTATGTCTCCTCTCTTTCGCATCTCCACCACCTCACACGCTCACCAGCCACAATCATATTCTTCACCCTTGTATAATTTTACTACGCCTTCTATGTCTTTGCGAAGCACAACAAAGCCTAAATCCCTGATACCGTTGAACGCAAGAACTAACTCCGCTATATCTATTGAAGTAATCGTGGAGGGGAGCCACTCGCACAACGGCAGCGGTTGCTTATCCCTCACGAACATTCTCTTCGCAAGTTTGACTGTATCTCCTATCGTGGTAGGGTCTATGAGTGTAAAACGAATAAAGTCATATCCTTCTATCTCCACTTCAATCTCTTCTTCCCCCTCTTTGCTCCAAAAATTCTCATAGAGGTCATGCCACTCCTCCAAATCCGTTGAACCTTCAACTTTGATGCCCCAGTCCCCCGCCCACGACGCCCTCCCATTCACTTTGAACTTTAACGATGTGCCTCGCACACGCATCACTATACGAGGCGAAGGTTGCACTTTTGCCACTCGCTCAGACACCCAATACTCATCTTCCTCTTCCAAAACTACATTTGTAGGGTCTTCCGCCTGAACGAAAAACGGCGAATCCGACGACAAAACAACAAGCTCGCAAACTGGAAATGTCTCAATCTCTCCAAAAATGAATTGCTTTATCAGCTCCGCATCCTTTTGGTCAATGATGCTATCCGCATTCACATCAGCTCGCTCTCTCTGCTCTTCCGTGAGCGGAATCACGCCCTGAAGGTGCTTCCCGAGAAGGTAGAAATCTAACATAGACACATAACCATCATCATCCAAGTCGCCATAACTCTTGCATGGCGGTCTCGGCGACTCTTTCACTTTCAGTTTCTTCGTTACAGAGCAGTTCTCATTCTGCAAATAGATGAAATATGTGCCCGTTTCCTTTGCCTCAAAACTCTCTTCGCCACTACCGCCCACAGTCTTCTTGATAACATACTCGTATGATGGAGAGATAACCTTCAAAGTCGTGTCCGCAGGCGCATTTGAATACTCAACGACAACAGGTATGTATTGCACCGTCTCCGTAACCTCTTCGCCCTCAACCTTGACACTCAACGAACACGGCGGAGGCGTCGGTGTGGGGGTAGGAGTGGGTGTCGGAGTTGGCGTCGGGGTTGGCGTTGGTGTCGGTGTCGGGGTTGGGAGGGGAGTCGGCGTAGGCGTAGGAGTCGGCTTCGCAGGAACTGTTCTCTCTATTTCATCCACCACTTCTTCGCTTTCTGTCGCCTTTTCAACCTCCACCAACTTGAAAACTATTGAACCTTCAGAGGGAGGATTCGGTATGAGAAGTGTCGTGCTTATCGTAGGCAAATATATCGTGCCTTCTGTCAGTTTCTCGCCATCAGAGAACACACGAATCTTATAGTAGTAGCAGTATTTTCCATCACACTTCTCAACATTCGGCACAATTGAGACATCCGCATACAAATATCCTTTTTCCCAATATAAATCAACAGACTTGAAGTGTGCAAACAAAGCAAACATGCTGTTCAGACGCCACCACTTTACATAAAATACATATCCCGCACCCTGCTGCTCATAATCTCCCTGCCCCCAGCTAAGCCCCACTTCATCTGCGAATGCATCTAAGTTTCCCCACGCCTCTCTTTTAGTTCCCCCGTAAATGCCCCAATAAGGAGGTTTGCTCACGCTTCTGACATCATAGCCTAACAATTTCGCTAACTCTTTAATCCTGTCAAGAAACAAATCCTCACGAGATAGATGCTGCCCCTGCCACTTGACATAACATCTGCCGTAATTCTGCGCACCATCATAATGCGCCCAATGGTCTGAATATTCAAGCGTGAAACCCAAACTCACAATCTCATTCCGCACCGATTCCTTTATGTCTTCACATCCCCCCGAAACACAAATCACAGAAGAATTCGGGAAGGGGGGCGACACTTCAACACCAAAAAGCTGTCCTATGTTCTCCCAAACTTCAAATCCTGCGTAATCGCTGTTCTTATACGCCTTCTTGTATAGTTCCTTGACCGCCTCCCTCTTGTCCATTTCTCTCCCATCACTTCTTCATCACTACTTCATCACGAGCGACGCATCTTCTCAAACAAACGCCACAACCTCAAGAAGCCTGCGGATTTCAAATTACACTCTGTTTTATCATCTCCCGTATCATAATCTCCATGCTTATATGCCACTATCCCATCAATCACTTCACGACTCACCACAAAGTAGTAATCAATAATGCCGTTGAACGCTAAAATCATCTGCTGAATATCCACTGAGGTTATTTCAGAAACGCCACCACGAGCTTTTATCAAGTCGCAGACATCATTTATTGCTTTCACAGTCACCTCTTTTGTTGCCGTATCAGTCGCACCACAGTCATTCGTCACCGTAAGCACCACTTTATATTTGCCCGTCTTCTTCCACGCATGCTTCACACTCACGCCTGTCGCAGTCGTGCCGTCGCCGAAATCCCACTCATAAGATACAATTGAGCGTGTGTCACCACCCAAAGAGCCTGACGCTGAAAGCTCTATCTCCTGCTCCTTGTAGGGTTTCGTCGTCTCTATGTATGAGATGTTCGCCGTCGGCTTCGGACATCCAGGCGGAGGCGTTCCCACCTCACTTACCGTAATCGTCTTTGAGCCTGTCGCATACGCTCCACAGTCATTCGTGACCTTAAGCACTACCTTGTAAGAGCCTGCCTTCGCATAACTGTGTGTCACTACCTGACCCGTTGCAGTGCTGCCGTCGCCAAAGTTCCACTCCCACGAGACTATCGCATGCCCATCCCCATCAACCGCACTGCCCGTGAATGTTATTATGTCATCAGTCGTCGGCGAGGAAGGCGATATAGAAATCGCAACGCCTGAAGGCGAAGGACATGGCGGGGGCGTAGGAGTCGGGGTCGGCGAAACTTCTTTCACCGTTATCGTTTTCGTCGCCGTGTCTGTATTTCCGCTCTCATTCTCAACAACCAGCGTGACTGTGTATTTGCCTGCTTTTGCGAATGAATGCGTCACGACTGAGCCTGTCGCAGTTGTCCCATCGCCGAAATGCCATGTGTATGAAACGATGCTTTCCGTGTCGCCGCCTGAAGAGCCGGAACCGTCAAATGTGACCTCCGTGCCTACATATATGTCTGAAGGGTAGTAACTTATCACCGCAGTAGGATGCGGCGCCTCAAATTTCACATGAATCTCCGAAGGCGTTGCTATGCCCCCATGATAAACCGTAACCTCTTTCTCAACTTCCTCTACAATCCTGTCATCTTCCCTCTGCACCAACTTGACCTTCCATGTGCCAGGTGGCAACTTTATCTTCGCCTTTCCATACGAGGGAGTTATACCCGCTGCAAGCCACCCAGCATCTTCATCATATATCCATATCTCCGCACCAGCAGGCGAAGAATCCACTCTAACTGTGGCAACATCAGTAACATCATACTCAAATATGCGTGGATGCGCATAACCACCACAAGGCGCAGGTAAATTCTCAAAACCTAATTCCTCCTTCTCTGTATACATGTCCTCTATATCTTGAATAATGTCAGAGAACGCCTCCTTGTATTCTTCGGGAAGCGGTTCTAAATTCACATCTATCTTTATCTCCTTGCCTTTATCACTCGGAAATATCGTAAATGGAATCTCTCTCGGGAAGTAACCCTGCTTGAATATCGTAATCCAAAAGTCCATTTGCCCTGAAGGAAGGTCGCCCACTAACTCATCCGCATAATCCCGTGTGCGAATTGAATTATCTACATAGCGAATGCTGTATGGAATATATCTCTCGCTCTTCGTCCTCGTCGCATATTCGTAGCCGTCTATGATAACATACGCATCATCTACATTCGTCTTTATGCGTAAAGTCACCGTCTCATTTATTAAACTCGCACCCCTCTGCTCTACATCCCATACTCGTAGAGCGCAACCGCCTAAATAAGAACCAGTGCCTACAATAATCGCAGGTATGTCAAATGTCGCTACAATCCTGAAAACATAAGGACATTTTCTCAACACATAAGCTAATCCTATGAGTTCAATCGCAAAAGCTGCCGCAACTCCTCCACAAAGAATCTTACAAAAATCTATGCGTGCTTTTATCTCCTCTTCCGGCAGATTCTTTAGGTTATAGTAATTAAGAAGGTCTCTGACTGAAAAAGAGCCCCACAGCGCCCTTTCGGTAATTTGAGGTAGCATTACTAATGAGACGCAGGCGAAAATTTCAGGAGCTTTTCCTCCAAAGAAGCCATGAAGGATGCCTTTCGCTTTTTCTTCATCCGTAGCAGTATCCCACGATTTCCCCTTACCTTTCAGCCATTCTTCAGCACGCTCCTTAAACTTCTCCCACCAGTCATCATATTTTTCACCAACATCACGAACTTTTGGGTCGGAGTCTTTTTTCAGCGTTTCTATTGTATCCTCTAAGTCTTTAGCGCTCAGATATTCCTTTTCAGTCTTCGTGAGCTTCAGATTGTCTATCATGTCGTTGCAGAGGCTGTCCGCAGCTCTTCTTGTCTCTGCGGTAGCACCTTTCGCTGAATCCCACGCATCCTCCAACTTCTTTACAATTTCATCAAGATGCGCTTCTGTTGCCTCTCCTGCTCTTACAGAAAGAATTGTGACGCCTTCCGCAAACTCCTTCTCCGACGCATATCTCAAACTTTCAAAGAGTGCTGCATGCGCATACTTGCCCTCTGCTTTCAAATCTGCAACGATGGTCGCAAACTCCGACTCTGAAAGCTGCTTGACTAACTGCCGTAATGTCCAGGGTCTCTGCTCATAAACCTTCGCAAAATCCTTCAGAAAGTCGTCAAGCACTCCTGCTTTTGCGAGTTCCGCAGCTTTACCTTCCTTCAAGAAATATGTGTAAAATATGTCATCAAAAGAGACATAAACTGTTTCTCTATACCCTGCCTTTACAGCCCACAGCTTGACTCCCGCCTCTGATGTGAGGTCAACACTCCACTCGCCGTTGCGAACTAAATCGTATATGAAATCCGCAGGCTTCCCGCTCCATGCTTTCTTCATCGCCTCAAATGCCTTCAGCGGTCCTATCCAGTTGTCTCCCCAGTATGCGAGGACATCTTTCGCAATTGCTTCCACCTGCTCCGCATGCGCAGCATATAACCCTGATTCTCTGAACGCAGTTGCGATGTCGTCGGCAGTTCTACCTTCGTTCTTCAAAACAGTGCGAAATTCATCCGCAGCATCCACTATACGCAAGAGAACATCATCCGCAGAATCAAACGGCGCACTTATCGCAGAATCTAATAACTCTTCCGCCGCTTTGAAATCCTCCGCTGCGAGCTTGTCTAAAAACTTCTTCTCAAATGTCTCATCTGACATCCCTGCAATGCCTCGCCACAACTTGCTCCTTGAGATTGTTGTCTTCACCCAATTCGTAACTCTCTCGCTTACGCCTGCTATCCTCGCAATCGCTCCGCCTCGCTGCGCAACTACGCTCACAACTTTCTCCCCAGGAACGAAAAAGAGGAGGTCAAGTCCACAGAAAACATGCGTGAGCGTGTCTGGCTCCACAGACTCGCCAGTGTAAGGGTCTGTGTGCGTCAGCTCAATATACCAATGCCCCGCAAAGAAACTGAATACATCCCACAAGTCCTCACAGAGCGGGGAGATGCCTAAAGCAGAACATACCGTTTCCATCCACGAAGGCAAATACACCCACTCGTTCCAGTCATACTCCTTCTCAATTTTTGTCCCCGTGTATGTGAACGAATCTATGCTGCCAGCACGAAGACCACAGTATTCTATTAATCCCAAGAACGACTCCTTCTGCCCTAAATAAACATAATAGGTTTTGTTCTTCTCTATTTCATCTTCCGTCCAGAATAATCTTGTGCCATATTTTGAAGGTAACGCCCCCACAACAAACAGAAGTCCCGATGCGGAAAGCTCAGAAATCTTAACACACGGCTCAACGCCTTCAGGCACATTCTTTATCTTAATCTCTATTGCTATCTTCCCGCTCTTAAGGGTCAAAGGCTCGGTTTCGTCCTGCTTGAACCATGTGCCTGCCTCATACGCTCCCACTTGAATGCGAATGCGGCGCTCCTTGCCATCGTAGAAGTAGGTCTGGTTGCCGAAACTGAATTCGCCTGAAATCTCCTCCTCGCTATTTACAGTCAAGAGAACTTCCTCGTTCAGCTCGTCGTAAACACGAACCTCACAAACCGCACTCGCCCCTGTCACCTTTTGTCTGACCGTTCCTGAAAAGAATAACGCTGATGCGGTGTCTGGAACTAAATGCTCCGTTATCGTCTCGCCTTCAAGCTTCCATTCATCATTCTCTACATCGTAACTCACCGACACGAAGTCTTCGGGCTTGAACTCCTCCGTCTTCCAGTAGTGGAAACCTGCGGAGACAAACTCAAACTTCGCCTTCGGCGGTGGTGGCGGTCCCGGACCGGGCGTGGGTGTCGGTGTGGGTGTAGGACCTGGTGTGGGTGTAGGACCTGGTGTGGGTGTTGGCGTCGGTGTTGGCGTAGGGGCAGGCGTCGTTACGGACACAGAGCAGGTATCTTCAGATGCCTCATATTCGTCGTCCCCTGCGAACTTCGCCTTAACTGTGAATGATGAAGAAGGACATGTTAAAGTCGCACTCGCTTTTCCCTCGCTATCCGTCGTCGCAGAGGTCTTATAAACATCATCTATATAGAAGTCTATTGTCTTGTTCGCTAAAGGCTCAAATTTCTGCTCTGGCGTCACATACGATAATTCCGCCGTTACGGTGAATGTCTTGCCTTTCTCGCAAGAGTAGGGACATGTCAGCGTAAGATGCGTGTTCTTCTTCCCTATAATCTTAAAACTCTGATACCAGTGGTCTGAAGAAGCGCCTGTTGTCGCCTCAAACTTGTGCCACTCAGTCTCTCCAGCTTTCTTCTCAGGCGTCCATTTGAACTTCGCCCATCCATCCGCATCTGAAATCTTGCACTCTATCCACTCATAAGTGCCACCTCGCTTAATGTAATGATGAACTGTTACCCCTGACAGCGCCTCACTGCCCCCATCCGTTGATTTGTAAACTTTCACCCATAGGGTATGCTCCACACCCTCAACAAGCTCGGTAGAACCCATGTAAGTCGGCCAAATGCTGGGAAAGTCCTTACCTGTGAAAACATCAAAACAGCACTTTGAATCCGTTTGCACAAACTTATTCGTAGCATAGTCATAAACTTCAACTGTCAACTGCAACTGACAAGGTCCCTTAGGCCACACAAAAAAGTAATCTGAATAGGTGCTGTTCGGGTCTATATTCTTTACTTTCTCCTGCTCGTCGCAGTTATTCAAGCCCGAAATGTCCTTTATCTTGACCTTAACATACGCTACCTCCGCCGTTGAGCCGTTCTTCACATCAAAATATACCGTGATGTAGTCGCCATCCTTGACCCAAACCTTGCCACCGAGACATATCCACCCATCATAGCAACTTACAGAAGGGTCTTTCTCAAAATACACATAAGGCACTGCCATTCCCTCTCACCACTCTCCCTCTTCCTCCCCTCGCTCTCGCATTAAAGTCCTTAAGAACATCGCATACGAAGTTTCGTAGGGTCGTGTGGCATTCTCACTCTCTCTGATTTCCGCCTCGTAAGAAGAGACATCAAAAGTTATCTCATACTGCGAGAGCAACCCCATTCCTATGAGAACCTGTGGTAAATCCGTGAACACTAAAAACGAAGCATCATATATGCGGTCGCCGAGCTTACAACGCCCTAAATAAACTGGAATTGAGACAATATCGCCGTCGGCAAGCATTACATTAGAAACGCCTGACTTTGTCAAGCCAATCGCAATCGCTACATCCTGCGGCACCGCAACATCTGAAGAGAAACCCGTGTCCGCAATCGCCTCATACTCAAGCTCGTCGCAGTTCCCTATCAGCGTCACTCTAATCCGCAGATTTCCATCCGAATCTATGAGTATTTTCGGCGCTACCATCCCCACTTACACCTTTCTCTTACACTAAAAAAGAGGGAAAAAAGGGAAAAAGAGAGGAAAAATAGAGAAAAAATTTAAGAGATTTACGCAGCAGCGAAACGATGGAACACGCCGATTACGCCTCGTTCTGCGCCTATCTTCGCAACGAAGAACTTGCGACCTGGGTGCCTTTCCCTCGCCTTTGCGAGTGCTTCTGCAACAGTGTCGCCTACAAACCAGTCGTATGACAGAGGGTCTATCGCTATATACTTACCGTAGTAACGACCGAGCAAAGAAGGTCGTATGCTCTCGTAATATTCTTCTCCGAGCCTGCGGATTTCTTCGTCGCTGATTTGCATTTTTCCCCCTACGGTCCTAAAAACGCTACTTCAC
>Ga0190308_1000292_pt1 | contig 16650 bp, 31 predicted proteins | sample 48700756_MG_FD_165050 | JGI IMG/M metagenome (GOLD analysis project Ga0190308, IMG submission 165050) | Hydrothermal vent sediment bacterial communities from Southern Trench, Guaymas Basin, Mexico - 4870-07-5-6_MG | ecosystem: Environmental > Aquatic > Marine > Hydrothermal vents > Sediment ...
TATAAGTTCAATGTGCGAAAATACTTTAATTGTAAATTTATCTATAGGAAATAATCAAATAACTAATTGTAGTTATGTTGAATGGAGCGGAGATTGGCTCTCAGAAGTTGATTCTCAATACACAGCCAACATAACAGAAGCAGGCGGAAATGCTTGGATTAAAAGAGACATAAACAACACAATAGATATAAACTTCACAAACATACAAAACATAGGCAGAGAAGGTTGGACTTGCACAAAACAAATAATCAACATCTCAGCAAACCAATTCATAGAGAATGCAACAATATGCAACAAAACTAATGTAATAACAAAGCAACAATCAAACAACACAATTTACAACGACACCGTGATTGTGGATAGTTATGTGGACGCTTATTATTGGGTTAGTGGCTCAAATACAGACACAATAAACTACTCGAATGTTTTGGTTCAAACAACCTTACCAGATTGGGCAACAAACACAAGCCCATACATATTCTCCATAAATTTGAATTCTGGCGGAACATACAATCTAACAGTAAACATAACTGGAAAGCCAGCGGTGGAAACTGGATACACTTTTACAAAAACACAAATAGGAGGAGGAGAGAAAAACATATATTTAGGAACAATAGAAATTTATGATTCTGCGGTTTCAGAAAAAGAAATATGGTATTATATTCCGAAATCAAGATTATTAAACTATGAAGGAGGAGTATCAAAAACCTACATGGTTGATGATAGAACCTCTGGATTTTCCGTTCAAGAAACTGATGATTATGTTATAATTAAAATACCTACAGATTTTAGTTAAATATGGTAAGAATGTGGAGTGCGAAAGAAATAAAATTTTTAAAAGAGAACTGGGAGTTACCTGACAAAATATTAGCAAAGAAATTAAATCGCACCAAAGAAGCAATACGGGCTAAAAGAAGGGAGTTAGGTATAATAAAACCAGAACATCCAAATGCATGGAGCAAAGAAGAAATAGAATTTCTAAAAAAGAATTGGAAATTGTCCGATAGAATATTGGCAGAAAAATTAAATCGTTCTAGGAAATCTGTAGAGGCTAAAAGAATAAAAATGAATCTGATAAAACCAATGGGGGGTATGGATAGATATATTTTACCTGTTGATGAAATTGTTCGTTTATATAAACAAGGTTTTAGTTCATATCAGATAGCGGAAAAATTTAATGTTAGTTCGGATGTTATTAGATGTAGACTAAAAAAGGCTGGTATAAAACTTAGAAAGACACATTCTAAAATAATAAAACGAAAAATAGCAGATACTCTTAGAGGGAGGATACGCCCTGAAATAAGAGGGGCTAATCACTATAAATATAAGAATATACCTAAAGACATACTTTATATAAAATACGTTATTGAAAAGAAACCCGTATATCAAATCGCTAAAGAATTTAATACAACTGAAAAGACAGTGCATGAAAAATTGAGAAAGCTTAATTTATATAGAAATAGAAAATGGCGGAAGGAAGATGTATTAAAAGAATTAAAAAGATTAGCTGATGAGTTAGGCTATTCTCCTACCTACTCTAATTGTCCCTCTTATTTGCAAAACGCTATACGAAGATTTGGCGGAATTAACAAATTAAAAAAAGAAATAGGTTTAGAAATATACCGTCCTATTTTTAATAAAAATTATGAAGGAGGTTTAAAATGTGACGATGGGCATATTGTTAGTTCTTCTGCAGAAAGAGAAATAGATAATTGGTTGTTTCATAATGGAATTTTGCATCAAGTTCATAAGCCAATAGGTTATGGTAATTATAAGTCAGATTTCTATATACCTGAATTAAATTTGCATATTGAATTTTGGGGGTTGAAAGGTGTTAAAAAATATGATAAAAATATCAAGAAAAAACATGAAATTTATCACAAATTAGGACTAAATTTGGTGGATATTTATCCTAATGATAACTTCAGAGAGAAATTAAAATTTTTATTACCGTTATGTTCAAGATATCAAACTAATTTAAAACAATATTATGAGAAAAAGTAAATTATTTTTGACTGGGTTTATTTTAATAATTTTAACATTATCAGTAATAAAAGCAGATTCTTTGTCTGTAGGTCAGCATCAAATTCGCATCACATACTGGACAGCTGGTCAATTGCCAACAGGAGGGGGTGGAGGAGTGCCAATAGTCACCGAATACTTAAGAGTAAGTCCAGAAATAATTCACTTAAATGTAACGCAACCAGGAAATTACACTATCAAATTGAACATTACTTGGTCTGGGCCAACAATAACTGCGAAATTTGATTATTCTGATGAGTTGATACCTTATATTGTATCTCCGAAAAAATTTGAGAATATAGAATTAAAAGGAAATGTTACAACAATAGAAATAGTATTTTGTTTTAATGAAACAGAGTTAGCACAGCAGATAACAGCTTTAATAAAGAAAATTTCTGGAAAAATCTCCATAAAAGTTACGCATATGGGAGCAGTTTATTTGAGATATATTCCAGTGGATATCTCGATTTACAAAGGAGTTCCTCCTCCTCCAGTTACTGCGGTTTGCGGAAATGGTATATGCGAGCCAGGAGAAAATTGGTTAAACTGCCCAGAGGATTGTGGCGGAGAAAGAATAATCAAAGGATTGATAATATTTGTAATTGCTTGCATTTTAATTATAGCAGTTGCAAAAATATAACACTGTTATATCTCCATTTCTCTAATTTCAGCAAAACTCTTAATTACCTCATTTATATTTTTCTTCTTTTTCTTTAATTTTAGCAAAAACAACTTTTTATGCACATCTTCATCCACATATACCGCTTTTCTTTTTACCATAATATTTATAAATATATATTTATTTGAATTACTAAAATATATATTTTATTTTTTTATATTATGAAGACGGCTTTGATTTTGATGACAATAATAATGATATCGGCGATAACGATAGCTTGGATTATAGCGGCGATAATTGATAAACAAACAAATTACACAACTATGAGAAACAAATGCGAAGAATTTTGCACGGTTATAGGCGAGGAATTCGGTAAAATAGCATATTCCAGCGAATACGATGAATATACTTGTATGTGCCAGCATACAGATACAATCGAATACGATAATGCAACTTACAAACTTGTTAGATTGCTGGATTACGGGGTGGTTAAAAATGTTACGCAATAAGCTGTTGCTGGTTTTAATGTTGCTCGCTGTAAGTCCAGTTTTTGCGAGTTCTTTTTCTGTCAGTCCGAGCTATATAGTGGACACAATAAACCTTTCAGAAAAAACGCACCTAACGAAAACAATTACAATAACCAATTTACTAAATGAGACAATCACCGTAAATATAGCTTCACCATCCGATTACATCGAGGTTACGGTAACTCAAGTGGATATAAGCCCAAACGAATCCGCTCCAGTAACCATTATAATATCTTCAACTGAAGAAAGATTGATAAACTCGAAAGTAACTGTGAGCAGAGGTTCTGAAAGCATAGATGTTCCAGTTATTGTTTCTGTAACAAAGCCCAAAGAAGCGAAGAAAGAAGTTAAGATAAGCGTATTTCCTTCAGGAATTACAACCTCATTAGTTCAAGGAACTGCAAGAGATGAGATTATACAAATTCAGAACATTGGAGAGGATGATTTGGATTTATCGGCTACAGTTTCTGGAGGAATATCCTTGCCAGACGGAACTGTATGTCCAGCTTACATAAAAGAATTCAGTGCAGGGATTTTAAAACCAGGGGAAAAAAGAACGATGACCTTAGGACTTATAGGAAAAGTAGAGCCAGGAACTTATACCAACAAAATATTGCTTCAGTATGCCCCTGGAGAGGTTGTGCAGATACCTATCCAGCTCACGGTGTTGAGTGCTCCTACTCCGACAGAGAACAAAACATTAAAGATAGTTACTTATCCAGAAGAGAACTATAAAGTTGGAGATGTTTTGTATATCTCGACGGTGGATGATAAAGGAAATCCAGTTATAGCGACAATTACTGTTGTGCAGAACGATAATCAAGGAAATAAAATAAAAGAGTTTAGATACACGATACCTTTTAAATTAGAGCCAGGAATATACACAATTACAGCAGAGGCAGAGGGCTATAGCACAGCAGAAAAAATAATCGAGTTAGAGGAGTTAGATGCAGAACTTGTAATTACTCCGAGCAATCCGACTACAGCGGATACAATAACCATAGTTTATCAAACACCAGAAGGAAAATTGATAGAGGATGCTACAATTATTGTGGATAATACAAGTTACAGCAATTCACAAATTTCAATTTCCTTGCCGAAAGGAACACACTATATATCTGCGAATGCCCCTGGATATAAAGAACAAAGCAAATCAATAACCGTGCAGTTGAAATTGGAAATAATAATACCGAAATCAACAATAGAAAGCGGGGAGCAAGAAATAATAGAATTCAACAAAAATGTTAGTTACGAAATAAAAAGGGTTGAAAATGGAAATGAGATAGCGATAGATTACGGAAGGGGAAATAAATTTGTATTTAAAGAGGAAAAACCAGGAATTTACAATATATATGCTGACAACAAATTAATGGGCACTATCACAGTAGAAAAGAGAAGCATAGGCATAAGTTTAGGTGTTTTTGGCAATTATTGGTGGGCAATTGGCGGTGCAATTGCTCTCGCATTGATATATCTTCTTTTCGGAAAGAAACCGAAATTGAAGAAGAAGGAGAAATATCTGATAAGAGATGTTAGGCAGACGAGAGGTGCTTTAAGCACCGAGAAAATTAAAGAGGAAGAATGAAGGACATATTTCCCAGAAGGATACCTATAAGAGATGATGTTCTGGAGAAAGTAAAAAAATATTTAGAGAGAGACCCCGCTCTCTCCAAAGAATTCGCAAGGGAGTTGAGAAAATTAGAGGAAAGATTAGCAATACAAGATGTTTTACTTTCGAGATTAAAAACAAGATTGGATAGATACGAGGAATTACAGGAAAAATACAAAAGAGAGCTGGAATTGGAGTTAACGAGAAAAAAGATAGAAAAAAGCAAAACTCAAGTGTATAATTTGTTTTTCAAAAGACCTTACAAATTGAAAGTTCTCTCTACATTCCTTGATGAAAACAAACCTTTCTATGTGACAACAATTGAGAATAAAAAGGGAAAACCAGTTATAAACCACGAGGTTTGTCCTTGGTTTGCTGGAATAAGGTTGGAGAAAGAGGAAGGCGGATATTGGCTGATGTATTTTTTGCTTTCACAAACACCGAACTCAAAGGAAGCTCGACTATCTCCACCGATTTGCTATCTCGAAAATTTGGAAGCATTCACTCCGATAAGAACGCATTTGCTTGATTTAGGGGCTTTGGGGCTTAATATTAGATTGGACGGTAAACCAGTTCCGACAACAGTTATTTACAAACCAGACATATCTTTGAAATCATTCAAAAAGAAGGATAGAGAGGTAATAGAAGCAAGATTAGAAGTATTTAATAAAGCGGACAATAAGGAAAAAGTTAAAATATTGCTATCTGTGTATGAGCAGTATATAAAAATGAGAAATAAATACGAGGATTTACAGGAGAAATACGATGCGGTATGCCAAGATTTAGCTGAAATAAGAAGTATGGCAAAGGCATTAATAAAAAGAGGAGATATAAGGCAGGCTTTGTTCGAGAAATTGATAGAGGAGGCTGGCAGAGCGGATTATGAGTCAATTAAAGCAAAAACCACCATAGCAACTCAAACTTATGTAAATATGGCTTTGAGAGAGATGTTGGAGAGATTGGCTGAAAAATTTGAGGAAATAAAGAGAATATCCGTGCAAGAAGCAAAATCACCGACAGAATACTTTGACAAGGCTCTTTCTGTAATGGCCGCCGAAATAGAAAAATTGAAGAAAGAGGAAGAAGCAACCGCAACCTCAACTGAAAAATGAACATACACTTAGAGAATGTGGAAGAATTGAAAAACTATATGTATTTGCCAGAAGACATTACAAAATTTATAAACAATTTGATAAAAATAGAAATCAAAATGCGGACTTATGAAGAAAAATTGAAGATTAATGTAAAGGACGATATATTGGCTCGGGAAATAATGAATTTGTGCAGGAGCTCGTTGCTTGATACTTTAATATGGGCAAGGTTGGTATTGCCACCGCAAAAATTTGAGAAGTATAAGGAGAGAGTTGATAGAATAATTAATGAAATAGATAAATCAACAAAAACTGTGAGGGATATGACTCTCGATGTTTACACTTTTACTGTTCTGAACATATTAGATGCTTTAAAATATGCTAAAATGAAAGTTTATCCTATGCTGATAAGAGAGATTATAAACAATTTGGATACGAGTTTGGTAAGAAGGGAGAAGGAGGAAGAAGAATTGAGAATTAGAAGAAGAATTTAAATATTTTATATATTTTTTACATTTATATTATTATGTTGAAAAGGAGAGAAGATGAAAATATAGTAAAGAGGTGTGTTAAAGTTCGGACTGACAATTTAATTGAATTACCTCAAGCAATCCAAGACAGATGCCAACCAGGAGATATAGTGTGTATGGCATCAAAAATAGATGATACGAATCCGATGAAAGGAGTGTTAAAAGCGTGGGTGAGAATGACAGATGGAGGTAAAGATATTGAGGGTAATAAAATATTAGAATGGGTAGAGGGAGAAGGAGATGAGAATTTGCAGAAAGAGTTGGTTAAATTTTTCAAGAAAAGAGTATAATTATGGAGAAAGATATATTAGTCTCCATCAAATTAAAAGGCAGGGAGGAAGATATTAATTATGTGTTAAAAGATATATATAAAATAAGTGAACACGAGGAAGTAACAGCGATGCACATCCAAGAATATAAGAGAAATCAGTAATAATGCTTAAGTTCAGCAAGCCTTTCTTCTAATTCTTTGGTAGATGAAAATAGATATCTTAACAAATACAGATAGTGGTTTTTTGTTAGGAATGATATAAAAAAGCATCTGTTTTTTGCATCGTAAATTGCTGGCTCTGAACCTAATTTACTGTATATATCCACTCTCGTGTCAACCGATGCAGGGTCAACAACTTCGATGTTTTTTCCTTTCAATAAATTGAAAACAATAGACTCGGTTACTTCTCTGCACCACGGACACCACGGAGAGACGAATACTTTTACCATAATTATTATATTTATTATATTTATGAATTTAAAGACAATTTTGGACGGATTTTCCGACTCAATACCCATTAAAACAACAAAAAATATAAAAATAATAAAAGATGTTCTCGTATATCTATTGGTGTGCGATAGATTGAATGTATTTGTAATTGCACCACCTTCAGTAGGAGCAAAATCAAGTATGTCGAGGTTTTTCGTAGATATTATACCAGATAGGTTTTTTTTGATTTCTGGAACAGGCTCAATTACAAAAGCAGGAGTAAGAGATAGAATAGTGGAAGTCGGAAGAAGAAAAGGTTTGCTGTTTTTTGACGAAGTTCATAACGCACCGCCAGATGTGAAAAAACTTCTTTATGATTTGCTTCAATTTCACAGAGTTCAGATAATAAAAAAAATGGGATTCAGAACAATTACTTCAGATATTCAAGTGTATTGTAACATACTTGCTACCGCAAATCCTATAGACAGTTATTGGACGATGTATGGAGATATAAACAAAATGAAAGAGCAAATTCCGTTAGACCAAGTGATTATGAGAAGGTTTCATTTGGTAATTCCCGTTGATGATTACAACCTTAAGGAATTTGGAGAAATATGCTCGGATATGGGAAAAAACATAAACAAGGAAGAATTGATAAATAAAATAGAAACATTTATAAAGGCTTCCAAAGAGATAGAAGTAATACAAAAGGAAATTCCAAAGTATGTGGTGGATTATCTAATGAAACTCAAAGAAAATAACGATTATCTTTTGTTTCCAGTCACTCCAGAGCTGAAAGTTGCAATAACGGAATTGGCAAAAGGAACAGCGAGGTTAAGCACTTTGCTAAATCCGAAGAAATATAAAGAGTATGTAGAAAAAGGTATTGTAATAAAAGATGAGCATTGGAAATTTGCCATAGAGTTTTTTAATAGAACTTTAAAACAATATATGCCCGAAAATATTTATAATAAATACTTTAAAAATTTATAATTATGGGAGAAGAAGTTAAAATGAGTTTTAAAATTGATAATGAAGAAGTTTTCAGAGGTAGTTTAGATTTAGATAAATTGAGCAAATATGAGGACAAGGACTTAGATATTGGAAAGTGCGTAACAGGGAATGTAAAATTAGGAAATCAAGAAATTTTCAAAATGAAATGTTGTAGAATTGGTGAGAAAAAATATAGTTGGACTATGGAGGGGATAAACGAAAAAGGAGAGAAAGAAAGAGAAGTTATCATATTTGAAAAATGATAAAATTGAGCAGATTAGTTGAGAATATAGTAGATAAGATAAGATTGATGTTCGAGAAAAAACCAGAAATAAAACCAGCGGTAATTATGGTGGATGTTGTTTATACACCAGAAGCAGAGGATTTGGATATTGCTGGAGAGAATGCTTGTAGAATTGTGTTAAGAGACAGTAGAGGACATATTTTTGAAGAATATCCTTTTTCTCGGCATCTGTTAGAGTTGTTCGAGGATAAAGGATTTATAATAGATGAGGGATTATGGGAAGCGAATCCTTCAGTTAAACCATCGGAGTTTGTGGAGATGAGAGGAATAACTTTTGGTTAACTTACTATTTTTTCCAGCAACCTACAACCGCTTTCCCCGAAACAAATAGCGTGCTTTTTTCTGAGAGAGCAACTATTCCAAAAAGGACAATTGAGGACTACAGGAATTCTATCGCCAAAAAATACTAAAAAAGTTCCTGTATCTGTTAATTTAAAAACATTCCCTCCAGACAATTGTATAACACTGTTATATCTTACTACAATATGCAATTCTTCCATTTTTTTGACAACTCTATAAACGGAGAAAGGCGATATATTCAATTTTTTCGACAAATCATATCTTGTTGTCGGTTCGTTTAAAGCGTTCACGACTCTTAGTATTAAATCTATATCAACCATAATATATAATAAAATTATTAAAATTTTGTGAATAAATCTTAAAAAAGTTAATTCTAATTTAAAATATGGCGAAGATTGAATATATTGAAGGGCAATTGGAATCTCCAGTGGCTACATTGGGTCATGTAAAAGGAACAGCATTTGATAGCAGAGTATATTACAAACCATCAATAAACAGACTTGTAGTTAGGACTAAAGGTGTGCTAAGAAAGAGTAAAGCTGTATCAAATATTAATGATATAATTGCTAAAGAGAAACCGGCAAAGAAATGTAAAGGATTGTCTATGACTGATTTCAGGAAATGCTTAAGAGAGAAGACCAAATCTGTCCTACATGCGGCAGGATATCCTAAAAAAGCCAAATAATTTTTTATTTTTTAAATTTTTTCAATTCTTATATTTCTTTTCATCAATTCAAGTGCTTTATCGTTGTCTATTCTTCTATATTCAACGACACCTTTCCAATTAGCTGGACTTGTTAAACAAATACCATCATAATTTGTAAACAAATCTTCAAAAAAAACTAAATCTTCGCCATAATATTCCCTCAAATAATCAGCATTTTTAAATCTAACATAATATTTCACTGGAGATTCTAAAATTTCATCTACAATCTTTCTCAATTTAAAATATTTAGAACCTTCTTCAGTATCTAGATATAATAAAAACCTATACAACAAACCGTAAACGTCCCTCATATCTTCTATTATCCAGGTATTTCTGAAAGGTGTTAATGGTTCAGTAGTTGCCCCTAAAGCACTGAGCTTATCTGATATAAACCTAGCGACCACATAACCTGGATAATCATATCTCCTCGGGTCGCTTGTAACCAATACCAATATATAAGCTGGTAAATATTGGTATCCTCCTATGTAATAAGAACTTTTCATCAATCTTGAATCAAGATAACCTAAATCAATATTCGTTTTTAAAGCAATAACCCATTTAAAATCTGTTCCAAATAACTTACTTATTTTTCTTCTTAACGCATCTATCTCATCAACACGTGCTTCTTCAAGCATACCGTATTCATTTAATCTATTTATTAATTCCTCTAAATCCCTCGGTAATTCAAAATCAGGAATCTCGTAACTAACACCAATAAAGAAACTACTCAATTCCATCAATCTATTTTCTAACCTATCCAACTTATCTAATATTGGTGTAATATCATAAGGTTTTATTTTTTCTTCAATTTCCGATAGTTTTGACTTAATATAATCCAACTCACTTCTAATTATTTTAACATCTTCCAAACTTTTTACCCTTTCTAACTCCTTTTCCAATCTCGCAATCTCTTTTTCTTTTTCTCTTAGTTCTTCAAATTCGGGCTGTTCTTCAGAAATCAATCTAATCAAACTTGACAATTCTTTTTTAATCTCATTATAACTCAAATTTAAATCCACCTCATCCAATAATTCAAGAGCGGTTGTTCTCGGGTCGGAAAAACCGACTTCTTCGAGAGCGGAATATAGCCAGTTATACAAGTTCTCCAAAGAATTACCAGCACCGAATAATTTCAAATATTTAGGTTTCTTTCTTCTGTATATATCTTCTAAAATCTTTTTGGTTTCATAATCCATAATTATTTGAAGTTTTTCTCAATTATAAGCAAAAAATAATCTCTAAGAACGAAAAATTTAGCTCCTTCAGCAACTTTTATTGCTTCTTCTTTAATCTTTTCATCTTTTTTCTCCTTATATTCAGCCAACAATAAAGCAATCTCTTTAGTCAATCTTTCTTTCTCGTTGAAATAGTCTTCTAAATATTTCCACTCTCCGTGCATCTCAACACAAAATTCAAAATCTTCGGGAGGAACACCCACGAACAGTATATTAGGAACTTTTGATAACTGGCTAATACCCCAAATCGCATAATCACCGTCCGCTTTTAAAGGTCTTCCAGCATAATGAGTTCTAAATATAGGCACTCCTCCGCTTTCTCTGACTCTTTTAATCCACAGCAAAACATTTTCTTTATCCCAAGGTCTTTGTATCGCTTTTATGTATAAGGGTTCTATGTCTGTTCTGTAAACCAAATCTCTGACATCAAAAAACTCGGGAGGAACATCGAAAACTCCCATAATTTAAGTTAATTATTATATATATTATGTTAGATGTTATTGGATTTCTATCATTTATTGTTTTGGCGGTAATATTAGTAAAGATAAAAAATAGAGAGGACTACGAGGATTACGGTTATAGCATAGTTGCTGATAATCACATTATTAAAAGATATAGAAAAGCTTGTTAAATTATGAGATTTAGAAAAACCTGCGAGGCTATGGGAGGTAGATACGAGAGTTCCGAATATTACGGCGAAAAATGTGTTTTTAAAAATATAGGTGGTGTTAGTTCTGGAGAAGTGCACGTTTACAATTATCCAGAGGGCTTTCGTTTAACCGTATCCGATGAAAAAGGCTACAAATTAATAGACATACACAAACCGAGTAATGTGTTAGAAGATGTTTCCAAAAAATACGACCCATATCTAAAAAGAATGTTTTTTGAAGTGAAAAGTCATTTTGCTCAAAGAAAACTTTTCGATTTAGAAATAGAAGCATTTCCGAAAGAAAAACCAGATAGGGTGGAAATTAGAATAGAATGATTCAATTACTATGTATATCAGATGTAAGAACATTTATGTGGATAGATAAGATAATAAATAAACTTCGACCCAATTATATAGCATTTCTCGGAGATATTTTGTATGATGGAGATGGACAATTTTATTTGATAGGAAATAAGAACAGTAAATATATTGAAAAAGCGTTTCAAGATATTGGTTTATCCCAAAAAACTGTTAAAAATTTGATATCAAATCCAAAATATGTTATAAACAAATACGAAAAATATTTCAAAGACGCTAAAATATTCATTAATCTTTACAATTGTTTGGGGCACATTAGACCAAAATTATTAGGATATGATTTCATAATGATAGGAAATACACATATAAATAAATTTTTAGAAGCCTTGCATATCAATTATTTTTTGGATATTTTAAATAAATGCAATGTTGAAAAAATTTTTGTAATATCTGGAAATCACGATTCTCATATAGACTATGAAAAATATAGTTCAAAAATCTTTTTCTCAGATTTTTTTGAGTTTAAATTTTTTGATATATCTACAGCGTTTATTTCTTATAACGCCTATAAATATGGAAATTCTGAAAATTTACAACAATATGATATTTTGTTCACCCATACTGAATGGAAAAATTTAAGATTTTTCAAATCAAAATTGATAGTAAATGGACACTCTACTAAAGGTTCTTCTAACATTTTACTGATAAACGGGTTTCCTTGTTCCTTCTGTATGGTAAGTTTTTTTCGACATACTATAAAAGTTAGATTATTGAAAATTAGTATTGACAACAATTTGATAAAAATAAAAACAGTAGGTGATTATAATTATAAAAAATAATTATTTATAATATTTATGAAAATACCTTGTCTCAGAAGAATCTACATAGATATTACCTCAAAATGTAATGCTAAATGCAAGCATTGTTACTACAGAAAACAAAATTTGCAAATGGATATAAAACAATTCAAAAGAATTCTTACAGAATTTTTAACTGAAAGAGAAAAGGCAACAATATTATTGCTCGGCGGAGAACCAACTTTACATCCTCAATTAAACAAGTTTATAACTTTAGCGAAATCAAAAGAGTGGAGTGTAGGCATAATAACCAACGGACTAACAACAAAATATGATGTGTTGGAAAAGGCAGACGAAGTTCAAGTAAGTATAGACCATTACGGAGAGAAGGAAGATGAATTCAGAAATGTAAAGGGTTGCTTTAAAAAACAAATAAAAACTCTCGAGAATCTTGAAAATTCATTTATGAGAACAACAATAAAACAAGACAATATTGAAGATATAAAAAAATTAATAGAAGTTTGCGTAGAATTGAACAGAGATTGGGTTGGTGTAATTATAAAACCTCTCAACAAATATTCCGCTATGAAAATACCGACTTTATCTCAAATTATAGAATTGCAAGAATATCTAAAAAAAATAAATGCAAAATACGATATATCTGCTTACATAGACCACCCATTTTATTTCAATTTTGATAATTATTGGAGAGAGAAATTTATTAGGAGAGGTTATTATTGTCCAGCGGGTTGGTTACATTGCTCGATAAAAATAAATGGAGATGTAACTCCTTGTTTGTTTATGGATAAGCCCGTTGTCGGAAATGCGTTTAAAGATAGTTTTGGCAAGATAAGATGGGGATTAATAAATTTTGCTGAAGAAAAAAACAATCACTTGCCGATTTGCGAAGTTGAATTACAAAACTTTTAGTTCGAGTGTTTTTACTTTTTCGTATAATTCATTAACCATTTCTTCCAATTCCGCTATTTTTTCTTTCAATTCTTTTATTTCAGCTTCAATTTCCATTATTTATATATTAATAGTGTTAATAATTATGGTAGAAAAGGCTTGCAAAAAGATTGGAGAATTAGGAGATAAGTATGTGTATTTGTGCCCCGCTGTTGAAGAAATTGACGAAACACTGAAGGATTTAGATAGGTTGGCGGAGATAGAGAAATGGAAGAAGGAGAGAAAAAAGATTAGAAAACAGGAATTGGAAAAACTATTGGGAATTGAAATAATCGAATAGTATATTTTTTTATTTATATTTCTATTTATATAATTATGAAGCTCTTCTATAAAACAGCGGATGTTTTATATAAATTAGGAAAATTGAAAATAACCAACATAACCGAACTTGCAAAAGAAGTTAACATAACTTATGCTCAACTACACAAATATATAAAACAGTTTAGAGATATGGGTTTTGTTGAGGAGGTAAAAACTTTTAACAGAAAAGAAAGAGTATATAAATTAACAAATAAAGGACAGATTATTGCGAATTCGATAAGCACAATAAAAGAGCAATTATGAGAAATCTGCTCTGTTATACCTGCAGAAGGATGTATGACGGCTCTTGCCCTGGATGGGTAGATGAGCTGTGGACTGGAAAATGTCAGTATTACATACCCGTTAAATCTGGATAATGACAGGGTTATATAAAAAGAACAATACCTTTTTTTACGGAAGGAGAGTTATCGGAAAAATATTTGGCGACAAATTTGTTACTTTCCGAAACAAATATCATTTCGTAAGAAAATATGTAGGCTTCGGCATAAATGCGAAATTGATTGAGTATCTCATAAAGCACGAGATTAAAGAAGTTGTAATAATATACAACAGAGAAGACGGAACACAAGAGATATATAGAGCAAGTCCAAGATGGATTAAAGAAAGAGGAATTTTGGACAAATTCGGCAATTTTGAGCCACAATACTTCTTGCCGATAGCCTTATGGGAAAAGTGATTTGGTTCAATTATATAACCGACCATATAAATCTATAAATACTTCTAAAAAAATATATATTTATGCACAGATTAACTAAGATTGGATTAATATTTATCTTATTCTTCATTGGTGAAGGTGGTTTGTGGTTGATAAACGATGTTATGGGATGTTTAAATTTGGCGATGCAATTAGGAGAAGACGCAAATTTATGCGGAGTTACGAATGGATTTTTGTTTACTGATTGGATAAAAGCATTCCATATAGGTTTATGGACTTTAGAAATTGTGTTGGCTTTGTTTACCGTGCTTTTGATATATTATGCAATTAAAGATTGAAAGATGCCTATAAGAGAATGGTTTTCGGGTCTAAAAAAATTCAGTGAATTAGAACCAAAGGAAAGATTAGAATTATTATTCCACGCTTTGGATTTTATTTCAAAACACCGAGATTTACCGAGCGTAGAATTGAGAGAGTTGTATAGGAGAGAATTTGCTCCAGCAAGAAGTGAGAGCGCAATTTATTCGCTATTCGATAATTTGTATTGGTTAGGTGCTGTAAGAATTGAGTATCGTGGATATCCGCCGCACACTTATTATGTAATAACACCAAAAGGTGAAAGAATATTGAGAAGGGGATATATTATAAAAGAAGATTATGCGGATGCTCCAGAATGGTTTATCAAGAGGTTAGAAAGATGGAGATTAATGTGGAGATTAACAGTTGCTTTGAATTATGTTATTCACAACAATTATTACAGCTATAAAATTACGGGATATTTTAGGACGGAAGAAGAAGCAAATAAGAAAATTAATGAATTTAGAGAGAAAGTTATTGAAGCAGTTAAAAAAATTACAGGATATGGAAGGGAAGAATGGTGGTTTAGCGACGAGCCGAACATTGAACTTGAAACAATTCCTTACGATGAACGATATATCGGAACTATAGAAGAAAAAGACGAAACGGTTTTAGTTAAAAATTTGAGAAGTCAAAGAAGATTAATCGAAAAAAAGAGAAGTCTTCATATACCTTTGTCGCAGTTCTGATTATGGAAGAAAAAATTAAATTAAATACAATAGATTTGGATGCCAGTAACAAAGGAGTTTTGGAATTGGTTTTAAAAGAGATAAAAAAATGTAAATATGTTAAAGCGTTATGGTATAGAAGGTCACCAAGTAAAAGGGGTTGGCATATTAAATTTTACTGCTCTAAAGACTGCGATAAGTGTAGGCAACGCTTTGACGATGTTTTGAGATACAAAGCAGATATGACAAACAGAACCGAGATGGAAAGAAATGTATTGTGGAGCGTAAAATATTATAAAGATTATGAAACTGGAAAAACAATAAAGAGAAAAGCTGGAAAATGGATAAGAGTTATTTAAATAAAAATAATAATTATGGAACTCCAAACCTTTGCGGTGAGCATTGATACCTGCCAACCTCTGTTCCTAATTTTCCATATTTATAACATCCACCACCGCAAAGGGGAGTAATTGAAAGATGACGACGAAAATTGAAATACTAAATAAAAGATGCGTAAAAATAGATGATAAAGTTGTATGTAGCAGAGTTTTTGAGAAGTATAATGATGCAATAATAAGAGCAATTACATCCGATAGAAAAACATTCAACCGAAACTATTTTGTTTGGAGAGATACTGTTAAGAATTGCGCCGATATTTTAGAGGAAGTATGGAAACCAACAGAACCGCCAGTATTAGATTTGGACAGTTACTTAAAGTATATAAGAAAGAAATACGGTGGTTGGAGAAAGGTTAGAAGGGAAACAGTAATGAGCAGATTAAATCAATTAGGCGTTCGGTATGTGACAAAGGAGAAAACACCTTTGATGCCGCCAGAGTTATGGAAAGCAACAGAAGAAGAAATTAAAAAGTATAAGATAAGAGAATTTTTGAAAAAATATTTTTGATTATGAGATATTATCTAACCAAAAGAGACCAAAACCTGTTGAGAGCGATAGAAAAAGCAAAGGATAAAAGATGGAAATATTACTATAGAAGAAAGAAATTATGGTGAAAAATTTGGATGGATTGGAAGAACTAACAAAAGATTTGGAGAGATTAGTTAGAGCAAAAAGTGTAAAGAAGAAAAAAGAAATTGCTGGTTATATTTTAGATAATTACGGATTTGTGGTTGAAAGACGAAAAGAAAGGTTTGCCTTTTTGAAAAAGATTTTGAAATTATGGTAATCGAAAATATACCAATAGTTTGCAGACACATTATTAAAAAAATTGAGGATAGAGGGTATATTATAGAAAATAAAGAGTTTGATAAAAAAAGTTG
>Ga0190308_1000296_pt1 | contig 16536 bp, 18 predicted proteins | sample 48700756_MG_FD_165050 | JGI IMG/M metagenome (GOLD analysis project Ga0190308, IMG submission 165050) | Hydrothermal vent sediment bacterial communities from Southern Trench, Guaymas Basin, Mexico - 4870-07-5-6_MG | ecosystem: Environmental > Aquatic > Marine > Hydrothermal vents > Sediment ...
AATAATATAACATTACCAAAAATATTCTATGAAGCATTAAAGTTGTCATCCAAAATCAACATCAGAACTAAAGACATAATACATTTAACCTATGTTTCATTATTTTCAAAAATCCTTAAAATAAATATAAAATATTTTTTAACACACGATATAGAAAACTTCCAGAAAATAAGAAATAGAGTAAAAAAACTACTACAAATAGAAATAATACTAATAAAGACTTCAAAAGACAGGAAAATCATATCTTAATAACTAATATCATTAAATACCAAATTTCTGAAGCAATACATTAATCAAAACCTCCTAGATTCAAATATACAATATTTTAATCTTTTATTCTATATTAACTTCAATATTAAAATAGGTGTAAAGTATCCCAATAATTGTAATCACCGGTATAGATGGAAGTGGAAAAACAACAATCGTAAACAAATTACTATTAAAAATAAGGGCAGAAAAAGTATGGATAAAAAGCCTACATACACTAGCATATCTAATATACATATTTTTCACAAAAACATGGGGGAAAGAATATATCATAAATCCAAATGGGAAAATAGTGGAACACTATGCTACAAAATGGATGAAAAAACTAGGTAAAACATGGTTCCTAATAGAATTCATAAGCATACTACCATGGATAATACTAAAAGTAGAAATACCATCAAAATATAAAACAATAATATGCGACCGATATATACCAGACTTCCTAGCAACAACAGCACTAAGAACAGGAGATTTATTGACACCGTGGAAAACAATCACAGGAAAATTCCTCCTAAACTACATGAAAAAAACCAAAATATTCCTACTCAACATAAAAATAAAAACCCTATTAAAAAGACGACCAAACATAGAATACAGAGAAAAAGAAATTAAAACATTATTGGCACTCTATAAAACAATAGTAAAAGACATAAACACATCTACAATAAATACAGATAAACAAACACCCAAAGAAACCATACAAATAATACTACAAAAACTAGGTGTAAGAAATGAATCTAACAACAAAAATAATTAAAACAATAGATGGAAGCTACACACCTACACCTCAAGAAATATTAAAACTATACAAATATGCAAAAAAGAATAGAATGGGATACTATTTCCTATACATATTAAATCAAAGAAAAATATTGCCCGAACAACTAAAGGAAGAATATCTATCAGAAACACAAAGATATCATAGAATAATCAACGCAATGACAAAACTAACAGAAGACCTAGACAATGCAGAAATAGAATACGCAATATTCAAATCAATAAGACCATATCCATCAACAACAGTAGACATAGATACAATAATATTCAACAAATATAGGGAAGCATATATCACATTAAGAAAAAAGGGGTATTCAAAGCTGGGCTCCGGACCAGAAACAATAACACTACTAGACCCAACAAAAACCGTTGGAATAGACCTATACAGAGAAATAGCGGTATCAAGAATAATATACCTAGACAAAGAAAAACTAAAACCCTACATCACAAGAATAAAACTATCAAATAATAGAGAAGCACAAACACTGGAACCAGAAGCGGATCTCATAACAATAGCGGCACATCTATCAATAAAGGAACAAATATACACACTAGCAGACTACTATACAATAACATATCAACTAAAAAACATCGATATAAAAAAATTATGGAAAATGGCAGAAACAACTAACCTGATAAATTCACTGCTAATAGCATTAACATTAACTAATGATATCCGTAAAAATAATATGGATTTTCCACAGAAAATAAAATTATTTCAAATATGGCGAATCTTAATAGAAGACCTAAGAAATTCTAAAACAAATAAAAGCCTAGCTTTCCAAACAATCTATATGATGAAAACCAGCTACCTAAAAAAATTTACAAAAGAACTTATCCAACACATAAAAAGACAAACTTACTAATAAACTCCCTATTATGTTATATTAATTATATTAGCATTATGTTACCCATATACTACTTTTAGTTTTAGGTTTGTACATGAAATCTATAACCATAACTCTAGACCTATAACTCATATATTGGACTATTTGCTTCTAACTCTGTTTAGAAATATCTCTATCATGTCTTCTACTGTGCTTCCTTGTTTACAATAGAGAACTCGAATTCCTAGAAAAATTAAGAAGAAAGAAGAGATAAACAAAACATCACCTCAATCACTCTAATCGAATACCCACCAATAAAAGGATCAACGGTAAAATCTACTTCATAAACAAAAAAGAATAAATACAAGCTACTATAATTCAAACAAAACTTAGAGAACTAGGTCATTTGATGAGCGCAGGAGACCATCAATTTCCATCAACAAAGACGAAACCCTACTAACCAAAGACAAAGATTTCCTAATAATTCAAAAAGCTGAACCAAGCTTCAAAATAATCTTGTTAAAAAGATCTCTGGATCAAATTGAAAAATACAAAATAAATATTAGCAAAGTCATTAGAAAAGCATTAGAAGAAGTCAAAAAGCGTAATTATTTTAGAGATGCTTGTAGCTGACACACTTCCACCTTAAGGTTCTCAGTCTATTAAGTGGTCTATTGTTGGGCGTAGATATTGGTAGATTTTGCTAACTGTTTCTCTTGGAGCTAGAGCGTAGGCTAGCTAGTGTGTAGGTGAATTCGTAAACTGTGAAGAACCCTAGTTATTTCAGGATAAAATCCGATATTTCGGTATGTTTCACATTCGACCCAGCAGTTTGGACAACGGCCTTCCTTAATAAGCTTTCTAACCTTCTCTGCCTTTTCTGAAAACCATATCTCCTCCATACTTTGTTTAAGCAAATTGCCAAGTTTTACGTTGAAATAAAGACATGGATAGACGTTTCCTCGATGATCTAGACAAAAAGAGTTACGTAAAGCGGTACATGGGATGATTCTTTTTCTTGGATTCTTTAAGAACTCCAAAGTACCTGTCGTATAAAAATCATTTCTTCCAATTTTTCTGAAAAAATTAGACAGAAATATTATCCCCTCCTTAGGAAATGAGGTCTCTTTATCAGGGTTCTCATAGTAAACTTCTGAAATATTTACTGGTCTATAGCTAAAGTTAACTCTGAGCTTTCTCGCTAACTTATAAACATGAGTAATTTCTTTGTAGTTAATTTTTGAAATAGTAAATCCTATTGATACCTTTGTCCTAAACTTAGATAGACACTTAAGAGTTGCTAAAGCGTTTTTATAGCATTTTATGCCTCTAATTTCATTGTGGACCATCTCTCTTCCATCGATAAAAACACTAATTCCAACATTTTTAGGCATCTCGCTAACAGATTTACAAATGTGATGAGTTAATATTCCATTGGTTGGAATCCAAATCTCAGGATTGTTAAATTTATTTGATAAAAATTTCACTAATGGTACTAAATCATGATATAAAAATGGTTCCCCGCCAGTTAGTTGAAACCATTTTAATTCATTCAGAAATGAATCCGAAAATATTCGTTTGATTACCTTTAAGGGTAAACCATCCTCGTTGGACTTCCAAATGTCGCAGAATTTGCATCTTGAGTTACATTTCTTAATTAGAATAAAATTACAATATTTGGGTTTTTGAATACCTAGTCTATAAGTAATTAGGTCTCGTAACCATTCCGCTTTTTGGATAATTTGCATAAACAATCACTTTTGTTCCTATCATATTGTCCTAGAATATATTCTCTGATAATCTTTTTGAGTTGCCAATATATAAGTTTTGTAAAACTTAACCCCTCGAGCTTTAAAATAAGAAGTTAATAATCTAGTTTGAGTAGTTTTACCACTCCTCTCAGGTCCAAAAGGGACTATTATCATCAGTTTTTCACCAAATCTGCAATACTTTTTGCTTCGTCTCTTATTTGCTTTATTATTTCACTTTTGAGCTTGTTTCTATTAGTTGGAGAAATCCTTTTATTTTTTATATCATATGAAATCGTTTCAAAATCAAAACCACTTATGAATGCAAATGTTAATGAATACAATCTCATGCCTATCACCTTCTTGATTTTGAAATTAAGTAGAGCATTTGCCTTGGATCTTTAATTTAAGTTTTAGTAATTCCTCTTCTAGACTCTATAAATATAGTTAAAGCCACTATAGTAATAATAATGACTGATACCAAAATTGGTGGTTCTGGAATCGGACTTATTGCCGCTGCTAACAAAGGCTCTTTTTGCTATTTTTCCTCTAATTTATCTGTATAATCCTTTCTTAAACAATCAACAACAATTAACACAATATCTATCTTATTTCATAACTAGAACGCCCTAAGACCAGTGCTTCCATCTAATATAGAGTATATTTAGTGGAAAATTATAAACGTTATTTAAGAGACACTTAAAATTATTTTCCCATAGTATATTAATCGAAGTGTTTTTTAATCTGCTATGAGATGAATATACTATACCTATAAAGCTAGTGATAAAAAGTAGCAACAATCTTAGTTCCCAAAAACCTATGATCAACATTAAAATAAAATGACCGTTATTATATAATGCCTATATATTTAATGATATCGTGAAAAACCTCTTTAATTGTTTTCACGCTAGTATTGACAGTTAAGGCTGTATCTACATATTTTTCTACAATACTATAAATAAATCTCTGTGTATTGATATAATCTTTAGGCTCAGTACAGTACTTTCTTCTCCTGAGTATAGTATTATAATCGCTTACTGTGAGGTAGATTTTGACCTCATTTTTTCCTCTTATAAGCAATAGGAATAGTAGTTTTACGATGAATCTTGTTAACTTTGTATATCTTAAATCTGCATAAATAATATCAGAGATAAAACGGGGAATACCGTCTTCAACTAATACTACATCGTAAAGTAATTTGAGAACCTTATAATAAAATATAGCAAGTAAATAGGAAATTATGTGTAGGAATACTAAACCGTATTCTGTTAATGCATCATGAGCAAATAACTCTCTAGGAGGGAGTTTTGCTAGCCTGCATCTATAACTAGGTCTCCAAGTATAGTAACCAAGAGAAACAAAAAAATTCTCTACAATCCTTAAAGGTAATAAATGTCCAGCTAATTTCACGAACCGTACTCTAAATTTAAGATATGTGCTTAAGAATTGATAAAGCAAAGCTGCCTGTGTCGATTTTCCAGAGCCATCAACTCCAAATATTAGGATAATTTTTGCATCTAGGATTTTTCTAAAAATTCGGATATTTTTCTTCATGAACTATAATATCAGTATTACAATATAGTAAAGCTTAAAATATGCTATAAAAATATAAAAAATTACTTTCTATTAAGGAACTCTAAATATGAAACCAGTTTACTAATGACAGTATTAATAGAGTGTACCGCCTTGACATATTTATAACTTTTTTCTCCATGTTCTCTCCATTTGTCATCTTCTAGTAAGTATCTAAGACCTCTTGCAAAATCATCGTGTAAAGCGTAATAACCATATTTCGAAACTAGTTGATCTGGATTAACTGAACTCAATAAAGCACATTTATGTGCCATAGCTTCTAGAAAAGCTATTGGTAATCCTTCTCTTATGCTTGGTAGGCATAGGATCCAGCTTCTAGATAGGATCCTTGATTTCTCCTCCTCACTAACGAAGCCAGTAATCTTGAGTTTCTTAAGTCCCCGATATTTTTCCACGATTTGCCTATATAATTCTTCGTAGAGTGGATTTGGCTTGCCTACTGCTATGAAATCCACGTCCGGAAAGTTTTTCGCTAGTTCGAAGAATAGCCAGTACCTCTTCTGGGGATCCATGCGCCCTAGAAAGCAAACGGCGGGCTCCTTAGATTTATTTATCGAGCTCTCATCAGGTATATGTTCGACTGGATTGGGCAGATATAAAATCCTATCTGGGTTGACACCGTATAGCCTAGCTATCTTCGGTATGTAGTACTTCGCCTGTGTTAGTATTAAATTGGTTCTTTTGTAGGCTCTCTCGTAGAGCCTAGTCGTTATCCAAAACTTTAGCCGACTGATTCTGTAATTCGGGTCTATGGAGCCTAGAAGCCTGTAGTCGTTCCAGTCGAAGGGGTCTTGAACCCATATCACATGTTTCCTGTTAGGCATAAGTTTCTGAGCAAGATAGGTTTCAATCAGGCAGTCAATGGATATGTATACATCGGCATCTACCCTCTTAATTAATGGGATAACCTTGGTATAGTCCATCAAATGTTTAAATGATGAGCATGTGGTATAGTCGTAGGGATAGCTTAAGACTTCCATTCCATCAAGCTTCATTACGTAATCTTCACCTGGTTCGTGCCAGCAAATCACAGAGACGTCAAAGCCTCGTTTAACAAGCTCACGTCCAACATCACGAACCAGCTTGCCGAAGCCGCCTCGACGTTTTCCTAGAAATATCTCGCTGGTGATAAAGCAAACTTTCATCATGCTCACCTAACTTTCCCTATATGAAGAAAGCTGTTGTTTAATATGAGTATATATCTCCTTCATATTAATACTCTATAAAATGCTTTTAATAATCCTCTTCTTATTTCATATATATTAAGTTTTCTTGATATATGTTCTCTCAATTGTTTACCAATTTCAATAATTTCTTCTCTTGAAAATGTAGCTATCCTTTCAATTCGATCTATGAATTCATTAACATTTCCAGGAGTGAAGAGATACTTTTCAGCAGAACTACCTTTAATTATCTCAGGTATACCACCAACTCTGGAAGCTATCGGTATCGTACCCACAGCCATAGACTCGACTACAACATAGGGTAATGGTTCTTCCGATATCGACGGAAATAGCAGTGCCCATGCTTTTCTGTGTAACTCTAGGTATCTTTCATATCTTAGCCTACCTAGAACTGTGAGTTTCCCTGAATACGTGTTTGAGATTCTCTTTAAGACTTTAAATGCTAATTTGCTAAGTCTCCTACCTGCTATAATGTACAACGAAAGATCTAGTTTTCCAAGGATTCTAGGTAGTGTACGTAATAAGATGTGGAATCCTTTAATGTAACTGCCTCCACCTGCATAGATGAATAATGGTGTGTTATTTAAATTCTTTTCAATATTTGGGAGTTCTGGAAGTGGATTGTAGATAACATATGCTTTCTTATCTATGTTCCTAATGAACTGTTTGAGAATTCTGAATTCTGCTCTAGAGACACATATTACTGCATCAGAATATCTAATAGCAATTTTATTAATGATATTTGTAGGACTCATAAACTCCGTTGCTATAGCTCTCAAAATACATCTATTCTCTAGATATTCTATAATAGCTTCTCTTGCGAGTTTAGGTTTAAGATTATATATATAAATAGAGGTAAAGGATATGGGCTGATAATTATGTAAATGTAAAATAACCTTAACATCAGGCTTAATTTTCTTAATAATTACTGCTAAGGGTAATAGTGTATGTGATGGTATGTAGACGGCATCAGCTTCTTTAATAAATTTTACAATATTTTGGGCGTTAAGGAGTAGCTTGGACCATTCAAAGAGCTTAAACCTAGTCTTTAGCATAGGCCAGTAAATGAACCTACATTTTTTCAGTACATCGGTTTCAGGTTTTCTAGTACTTGATATAACGGTTACATAAAAGAATTTTGAAATTATATCCTTGACTATGAGATGAGTAGCAAGCTCTCCGCCACCACCTTCGGGCCAAAAGAACTTAGTAAACACGAGCACTTTAGGTCTCGGCATAGCTATATTTTATGTTCACAACTACTATGCTTATAGAACTCAGGATATTATTTCATAGTATTTGAAAGTTAGAGATTCAATATATTGATGGATTTAAGCTTTATAATAGATGTCCAGTTGCTAATTTCTCAGTCTTTTTAACTTAAAGATAAAACCTCTTAAACAATCTAAGTAAGCTTTATACTTAACTATTACAGGTTTTTTATCAAGTACCTGGAGGAGACACACCATACTCATGTACAAAGACAACACCCTTAGCCTCTACCGCATGCCAAAAATATTTCCAACATTACTAGCCCTTAACACCGTTCTCTGAATACCATTCTCCACAAGAAAAAGTTTATTGTCTATCCCTACAAGAACGCTATCCCTCTCAGCCCAGAGTATAAATCCTCTACTACCCCTAAAGATAGCCATCCTATCAGCAATCTCTAGGTTAGGATTAAAGACAGCTAGCACAATATCATTTTCCTCTCTAATCAACCCATATACACTATTATCCTTAACAATCATAGATAATACATTTAATGACACAATATTTCTTAGCATCACTTAAATATCAAAGATAACTTTTATCTAAACCTTAATAAACCTGAAAACAGGCTTTTAATAACATTAAGATGCTTACTTTTATCAGTTAAATCATATATGGTTTGCTTTCAATATTACCCGATAATGCTTATTAGGATCCGAGTTCAATATTTTTAGAGCAATTTCTGTAGTATAAGGATGAATATGTGGTGCTTTTTTCTTTGTCCTAACCTGTGAAAATCTTTAAATTAACTATGAGATTTGCTATATAGGTATTATCTAAGATCATTAAACGCATATTCTATATATCATTTTGAATAAGTTTCAACAAATGATCAAGATTGGCTTGCAACGAGAATAATTCATTATATGCTCTTTGAGCGTTATAGGATAATTTTTCGATTTCTCTTTCGTTTCTGTACAATCTTCTAGTCATATGGGAGTATTCATGTGGTGCATTTACTGTTGAAATCGCCTTATACTTGTCTAATTCAGGATATAATTTTAGCAAATTTTTATCTGCAATAACAGCTTTACCTAAGTATAGTGCCTCAATAAATCTATTTGAAATACTACTAAATGGATTATAGTGAACTACTATCTTAGCTTTATTATATATCTGCTTTAATATCATATCCGAGAAACCTTTTCCCAGAAATACTAGATTCTTAGGAAGAAGTTCTTTATGTCCTTTTAATACTTGCAGAATGAACTCTTTTCGCGTACTACCTATCACTACAACAGGGATCCCTGGATTTTTCTTAGCCACTTGATAGAATATATATGCGTGGGGTAAGGCTTCTAATCTTAAATAAGATCTGGATTTACTTAAAACTGTAACACCTAGAACATACTCATCTAACTCCTTCAGCTTTTCTAATACATTTAAATCCCCTTTTTTAGCTGAGATTATAAAGCCACAGGGAGGGTATATTTTATAAAACCTTCTTTTAAATAGTAGATATATTTTTTTAGCACATTTATATGTAAAGTCATCGAGAAAAATTGTTTTGTTTGATTTAGTTATATAACTTAGATTAGCTAAAAACGAAGGAAAAATATGAAAAATATCATAATAAACACCATGCCTGATATAATCAGGTACTTTAAAAGCTCTAATACTCCAAAGTCTAAGAATTACTGGTGCATTAAATCTCTTATTTAATATTGATGCTATTAAAATAGGTATACGAGGAGTCGCATAAATAACATCAAAATTGGTTATATCGATTGCTTCGTTAAGTACATCCACATATTTATGAATTTTTCTAAACAGATCAAATATAGAAAAATTAGTTTTTAAGTTTACTATTCTTATTTCATTACATCCATTATCACTATCAACATTAATAGTACCTATGAAAGACTTTTCAGCATATAGCCCAAGCACATTAATCTCACCTATACTGCTAAGAGCCGCTATAAAGCCTAGTTCATGACGTGAAAAAATATCCCTATTTAATCCTATATATAAAAATTTCATAGCTTATTTTGTTTAAATAATATACATAAGGTGATAGAGAATGTAACCAATATTATTATTTCAGTTTCTTTTTTAAATCATATATTTTTCTAAAAAATATGTATTTATTTATTGTCATTTTACTGATTCTGCTTTTCTTAATAATAGTATTTATATCAAATTTTGTAATATCTAATTCCATTAATGGGATTAACGTCTGCATGGTGCTTTGTATGTTGCATGGGTGCCCTCCAAACTCTACGAGGTCTCCATGATCGGACGTAATTATCGCTTGTTTCATACCAACAATTTTTCCTACAGCTATAGATGCTAACGCGTATTCAAATGCTATATGTAAATTTCTTAAATAACTCATCTTTACTGTTGACTTGGATAATTTCTTCATTCCTACAAGTTTAGCGATAACTCTATTTTCAGCAATTGGAACTTGGCCGTCCAAACTAGGAAAATGGGGTTGCATAAAGTGTAATATAAATTTCTTATCATTATATTGATTCACTATTTTAATAAATGTTTCTACTACTTTATTAGGAGGAACTGTCCCCAGTCTGTGATCAAAACCATAATTCCATACAGGTTCTATGTGAAAAAATAATTTTGATAATTTAAGTTTTTCATAAAAAGGATTAGACGTTATAATGACAATATTCTTTTTATCACTTATGTTAAGTAATACTTTTTTTAGCCATTCACCAGTAAAACTGGCTGGTGATAGAACTGGAGTTATTCGTATTATCGATCGATTTAATAAACTTAAATATTTATTTAATGTAATAGTAAAATAATCGTATCTACAAGCATCTAATATTATAAGCATATCCCAGTAAAGGTGGGTTAAATAATTTAACTGTTTAGGTATAGAGGATAGCTTTAATACAATGTACTCATTTGTTAAGAATTTGGGGTTAAGTCTCAGATTTTTTATGAATAAGTTAAAAACAGTAGTTATGGCTGGATAAATATTAATAGGATTAGTCAAAGTTAACAAAGCGTATCCAATGCTTGTGTTTTTTATTCTACCTTCGAATATTATTCTTTCAAACATATTAGCAGAAATCATTTCATCATATATACTTATAAAAAATGAATTTTAAATAATCGTTATAAGTAATTACCATTTTGCTCAAGAAATGGTCTTTTAAGAGTTACTCTATCATTCCATAATATTTTTTCTTGTTTAATGGTATTTTTAATGCTTTACGTGCTCTATATTTTGGAATCTTTAGATTAAATATCTTAGTATTAATCCTGTGATATATCACTATTGGGTTCAAATCCTATTTTTTTCTGCTTTAAATATCAGAAAAACTTTCCATCCATTATATATGATATTTTCATTTGTTTTTAGTTTTGTAGAATGGTTGACGAGGATTTCTGGTAACTTATTTCTTAATTGTTGAAATTTTAAAATAATATTTACTGTGTTAAGTGTATTATACGGCCAGGAGGCATCATATATTATTGTATAACCTTCACTACTTGCAGAAAGTAATGAAACTATTTGAGATGCGACTATATAATCTATGTCGGATCCTGGTGATGCGCCCTGAACAATTCGATAATGTGAGAACATTACTAATGGAGATGTAATCGTTCCAAATGAGGACATAAGTATTACTAATATGAAAAGAATTAATCCTAATAGTCTCGGATTTTGTTCTTTGAGAAATTTTATAAATTCTAGTAAAATACATATTGATATGATAGGCATAGTATTACCCAGGACATATTTTGAAGGTACTTTCGCTGCAACAATGAAATAAGAAATAAGTGATAGTAGAAAGGCTATTATGATAATCCACTATGTCCCTAACGACGCGTTTACAATAGTCTAAATGTATAAGTTTTCTACAGGGGACTTCGTAGAGAGATGCAGTCCAAGTATCGTTATCACTTCCGATACGAATTCTCCTTGTACTAGCTCCAGAGCCAAGTATCACTATATCAACTTTACCCGGTTCACTTAGAGCGGATAGGAATCCGAGTTCGTACCTGGCAAATACGTCGTTTAAACCAATACAAAGGAATTTCATAATCCTAGCCTCTAAAATTTTATGTTAAGGTTTTGCAATCCAGATTCCACGAAACTTATAGATGTTTAAAACAACGCTTAGACCGGGTATACTCTTCGTGTTAACGTTAAGTTGTTTGACTGGAAAATGAGGACTCTTAAGAATCGAATATAGACCAAGATTATCCATACCTACAATAATGAAAATTCCTCGGCATTTTTTTTCAGAGGCTATAGATGCAGGTTTCCTTAAAGCTGAAAGTGGGGCGGATATCCTGCCTTCTATCCATTTTATTGTATAGGAAGATTCTAAGAAGGGAGATATATGCTTTGCTGCAGTCCAGCTGTTTAGATCTGCCCACCATATTCTTTCTCCATATGTATTACCACTTAAGGTAAGATCTTGTACGCCATAAAATGAGACTGAGGAAATTATTGCTAAAGAGAGGAATAGGCTTAGCAGATTCTTAGAAGTCTTCCTTATTACAAGAGCTGAAAGAGGAATCATTAATAAATATAGCCAATAAAAATATCGGCCACCAAACGTAGGCAATCCTCTAAGTAAATAATTGATAACTGTTCCTACTAGACCTAATATGCCTAAAATAACTATATCATTCATAGGATTAATATCTAAGTTTTCCCTCTTCCTAAAGATTATATTTACGATGGAAAACAATAAGTATGAGCTTATAATCGAGGGGATTAATGCCCATGCTATAAAGAAATTAGATTCTTTCGAGGTATACCATGGTCGCCTAGCCCTTGAGAAAAGTAATGTTCTTCCGGTTAAGAGATCTACGAGTCTTGATATGGCATCAACACTTGGCCTTACAATGATATCTAAAACATATACATAGATCCAATAAGTTAGGCTAATAGAGATTAATAGTATGAGGAATTTAATAATGTTGCCCTTTAAATCACTAGCTTTATAAATTCTTGCCACTATAATAGGGATAAGAAAAGCTATAATCATAACAGTATAAGTTGCATGCGCCACTATTCCAGTTAAAACTAGAGGAACTATAGTTAGGTAATCTATGACCAGTTTTTTTAATTTAAATCTTTGTGATAGTAGAAATGATGTAGTTAAGAAAATAACTATTGCATATCTTTGATGAGTAACTTGTGAAAATGCTAAAGGAGGAGTTATTGATAAGAGGAGCATGGCTACTAAGGAAGAGGATTTGCTGCCAGTAAGTTTTGTAACAAGTAGATAAATAAAAGTTAAGTATGTAAAATATAGGCATATCTTTAGGACTAAGTAATAAGTAGCTATATTTTTTAGAGTAAACCCAGGAATTGTTGCTAAAATATATTCCACGTATGGAATTAAATGGAAAAATTGATAGTATGAATTTTCCTTATATTTGAATGGAACCCAGCGATTATTATCTGCAATAGTTTTTGCAAATCCTATAAAACGTGCGTCGTCTCCAAGCGGTAGCGGGTGCTTAGTTAGCATCATAACTAAGACAGGAGTTAAAGCAATGATAAAAGTAAAAAGAAGTAAAATTTTTAAACTCTGTTTAGAAATTTCTAAGATCGTTGTAAACAATATAAAAGCAAACATTATTGCATGTAAGTAAGGGAAGTAATTCAAATTTATGTTTATGACTAAAAGCATAAGTGATATATAGATAATAAGTATAATGAATAATAAATGATTATTAATTTTTAGATTAAAATGCTTAGAACTAATTTTTGAGATAATTTGTAAGAAAAACCATATGATGGTCAAAATTACTGAATAAAAAACAATTGATAATTGTGGTAGTAATAAAGAAATCATGAGGATGATTAACAAAATGAACTTATAATATTATTAACAGTATCTCTCATTATTTACGTTTACAAGCAAGAACTAACATATTTGCTGCTAAATTTTTGTACCTAATTAGAATATTATCCAGAAAATATACCAATTTTAAAAACCCTTTAATTTTTGTCTTGAACCATATTTGAGAATACCCTCTTACGGTGGTTACCTTAAAATTATAATATTCAAGCAAATTCACTAAAGCTTTAGGCGTATATAATCTAACATGACCGGATATCGTACTTGTCACTCCTAGAGGATAAGTATATCTCCATTTTGTAGATAAGTCTATTCCTAAAATCGGATGGCCGAAAAGTAAAAGAACATGATTTACCCAACTTGCCTGATTAGGAGTGGCTATAATTAAAAATCCTCCAGGCTTAAGAACACGGTAAGCTTCTGAAATAGCATTATCAGGATTTATAAGATGTTCTATTACTCTTAGCATAGTAACTAAATCAAAAAATTATTATTAAAAGGTAATTTAGTATTATTGAGATCGAATATAAAAGTTTTTATACCTAATTTCCTCGCCTTTTTTAAAGCTTTTCTGTCTACATCTATTCCATAAATTTCTTTTATATTAAGATAATTCCTAAACATTACACTTAGTGTCCCATCTCCGCAACCCATATCTAACATTCGCTCTATTTTTTGCTGATATAAATAGGTAGCTAATATTTTCTTTATCTGATGAGAGAGAGTGTTTTCCATATGAGCTCGGTGATTCTTACCCATTCTCTTGCTTCTTCTTTTGTGATCGGCGGATCTCGATTTTCAATTATGCTTTTTATAAAAGCCCTATTGGCGGCCTCCCAACTACATCCTTCATAAATCTTTGATGTGATAGCGCTTATTATATTGTTGAAAATATTGCTGAGAAAACTTTTTGTGAAAAATGTTGCTTGCTTAATACGGGATAAAGTATAGTCTCGAAGAAGAGATAAAGATAAAGGAGGGTCTACAATTATAGTATATTTTTCACAGTTAATAATCATAGTTAATAGGGTATGTCCTGCTTTAGTTCTTGTTGTCATAATAATTCTGGCAGATTTGTTTTTACCCTCTAATAGTATTCTAAGTTCTGAAAAGGGAAGCACATTTGAATCTCTTTTTCCCACACAAGAAACATGAATCTTATCTATATTTTCACCTAGTATTTTTAACGTAGTGTATAAAGAATGTGATATTTCCTCACCATATATTCCTCCAGGAAGAGTATACATCCATTTAGGCAATATGTTTCCTTTCAATTGAGCTACTAATGGTGATATTGAGGCATACGTATAAATGTTGATTACCTTGCCTGCCTTTTCTGAGGATATAAGCTTAATAACTTCTTGCATAGCAGGTGTAAATAGAAATTGTTCGATGGGAAATAATATAACACTATTTTTCTCAGAAACCTTTATCATATCCTCTACTTCTTTTAAAGTAATACATAAAGGTTTCTCGACAAGAACATGTTTTCCTGCTTTCATTGCTTCTATCGCTAATTTATGATGGGTTTGAGGAGGTGTTAATATTGAGACTGCTTCAATTTTTTCCTGCATTAACATATCTTTAAGTGACGTATAATAACTCTTAATTTTAAATCTATTAGCAAATTTCTTAGCCCTTTCTTCGTTAATGTCCACTACTGCTTTAATATCAGCCTGTTTAATCTTCTTAAGTGCATTAGCATGAAGTCTAGCAACACTTCCGCAGCCTACAATACCTATGCGTATATTACTAATAGGCATTCTTTCACATCTTGTGATACTTCAGTATTTTGTGACGGAATGTGATGTTCTATATCATTTATAACTATATTTTTAGTTATAAAGATACTTTATATATAGATTTATTACTTGATTCCAGCTTGGAACTTCTGATCCGGACTGCACCTTACTTTTCTCTATAAATTTTATAACTTCTTTGACTAATTCCTCGTCTTTTTTATTAACATTTACTATTAATGTTCTTTTTCTTCCAGAAAAGTTGTTACCCCAAGGCTTGGCAATAATAACGGGTACTCCTATGGCATTTGCTTCATTAATAGATTGCGGATAAGATTCTTTCTGTGATAATAGACCAAATAACGAGGCTTCGGAAAGATATTTAATATATACTTTGAATGGTTGAGGAGAAGTTAACATATACCTTATTTTAAGTTTGTTTAGATAATTGTCTAAAGATTTTTTAAACGATCCAGTTCCAAAAATTTTTAGTTCAAAATCTATGCCTAGTTTGGAATTAATTATTCTTAGTATGTTTGCTAGTCTATGAATATTTTTATATTTTTCAATTCTACCTGAATACATAACATAATTTTGAGGATTCCAATGTAGCTTTTTTATCCATTCCTCAACACCATTTTCAATGACTATGGGTTTAATTCCAAAATCTCTTTCAACTAGTCTGGCTTCAAGTTTGGAGACTACGTGTATCGCGCCAACGTGCCCTTTAATTAGGTTCTTAACATACGGTCTCCAGAGTTTCCACAAGCCTCTTCGAATAATGGTATGTCCAGTGCCATGATAATATGGTGTTAAAACTTTTTTAACATTATTAAGCTTAGTAATTTCCCGTAGAGTCCAGATTGAAAGAATCGAATGAATGCTATGAATATGTATAACATCTATATCCTTGCTTAATTGTTTAAGAATACTCTTTAATTCGCTGCGAAAACGTGGTATATGATAAGCATCTTTGACTGTTTGTGTAGGCCATCTAATTACTTTTACATCGTTTATGTATTCCTCTTTTATTTGATTGTTGCTAGGCTCACCTGCAAGAACTATTGTTTCATGTCCCATTTTAGTTAGTCTCTCGGCTATAGACTTAACAACATATTCAACGCCACCTATGTATGGATAGTAATGCGCTACTACAAATAATATTCTCATATCTTTAATCACAATAATTTAGGATACAAATAGTCTTCTAAAAATATGCGCACTTCGATCCCATGTTCTATTAACTATAATATCCCTTGTTTTTAATGTAGGATTTTTAGCGCGGTCTTTTTGGACTTTTATTAATATATTAATATAATCGGTATTATTCTTAGCTA
>Ga0190308_1000297_pt1 | contig 16515 bp, 16 predicted proteins | sample 48700756_MG_FD_165050 | JGI IMG/M metagenome (GOLD analysis project Ga0190308, IMG submission 165050) | Hydrothermal vent sediment bacterial communities from Southern Trench, Guaymas Basin, Mexico - 4870-07-5-6_MG | ecosystem: Environmental > Aquatic > Marine > Hydrothermal vents > Sediment ...
TTCGCCGATCTCAGCGTCCCTTTAGATGATCTAATCCACCTAGCGTATTCGTCCTCATCAAGCATTTAAAGACACCTTCTTCTTTAAACTCGTTGCAAAATTATTTAAGTCTTTGTTTGCTGCTTGTAGTGTTTTCACGAGAAATATAGTAGCAAATTAATTATAAAATAAGTCAACGAGGTATCTTATACATTAGAACACATTTAGGAAGAAGAGAAAATCCACATACAGAGGTCTTAATTATTTTAACTGTGTTTCTACGTGTTGAAACTTATAAACAAACTTACTCACTTACACTTTTCTTTAATTATTGGGACGCTGCTATTTTCCTTTCTATTGCTCATAAGCTTTTTCCCTTGATTCTTTCCACTTTTTATAGTTTTCCGACAATATTATTCGTATTACTTGTTGTATCGTGTCTAAACCTCTTTTCTTCCTTTCTTCTTCCAACCACTCATAAATAGCTTTTGGTATTGATAACATAATCTTTGGCACTTCCTTCACCCAGCTCAACCTCCTTTAAAATGCTTTCTACTGCTTTATAAAGCATGTAATTACTTTTGATATCTTTTGGTATCAAAAGATATCTTTATATGTAACACCTTCCTGTTACATGATGACACATAACCGTAAACTATGGCAGGAGGTAAACGATTGAATCACATATTGCATGTAGAAAGAGAGAATAAAAATTCGGAACATGTTATGATTATAAAAACTGTGTTAACAAAGAACTTTAACAGCATAATTATCACTTTTGATAAGAAAAACATGTTATTTTATATTCAAATAGGAAATGAACGGGTTTTAATGTACCCCTCTGAATTTGGAGAATTGATTGATATTCTTGAAACTGTTTATAAAACTGTTAGAAAGAGGTATCTTCCATTTAGAACAGATTCATAACTGTTGTTCTTTTAGTCTTTTTAGAATTTTACCTCTCTCCACTAAAGCCCACATTGCTTTTGCTGTTTTTCTGGGTGTGGGAAAGTTGGGTATATTGTTTTCTTCAAGTATTTTTATGGCTTCTTTCACAGGTTCACCAGCCATCCAACAAGCTATGATAGGTTTATTGACACCCTGTTTATAGACGTCAACTACTGCTTTTGCTGGCTCTCTTGCATCAATCCATACAGGTGGCACATGAACCACTATTATACCATCAATCCAATTTTCAACAACTAACGTTTCCAATGTTTTTCTATATCTTTCGTAGCTTGCATCCGCAACTAGATCTATTGGGTTTTCTAGGCTGCAAACAGGTGGAAGAAATGATAGTTTCTTTTTCGTTTCTTCAGGTGTTGATGGAATTTTTAATCCGAAGGCTTCACATGCGTCTGTTAGCATTACTGCTGGTCCACCGCTGTTGGTGATAATTGCGATTTTGTCTCCTTTTGCTGGTGGTTGGTGTAAAAGAACTTTTGAAATATCAAACATTTCGTCAAAATCCTCTACTGAAATAATTCCGGCTTGTTTAAAGGCTGCTTCATATATTTTTTCTTGTCCTGCTAAGCTTCCTGTATGTGATGCAACTGCTCTAGTCCCTGCTTCGGTTTTCCCAGCTTTGATTCCAATTAAAGGTTTTTTAAGGGATAGTTTTCTTGATGTTTCTATGAATCTTCTACCGTTTTTTACTGCTTCTATGTAAATAACGACTACTTTGCTGTTTTCGTCTTCCATGAGATATTCTAGAATATCTGACTCATTTACATCGCATGCGTTCCCATAGCTGGCAAATATGCTTATGCCAAACTGCTCCTCTTTAGCTTTCATAAGAATTGCTCCACCGAGAGCTCCACTTTGAGAAACAAACGCAATAAAGCCTTTTGGAGGGCGGACCTCTATTGTTGGGAAAAGGTTTTGATGAGTATTTACTATTCCCGCGCAATTTGGACCTACAATTCTCATTCCATATTTCTTAGCTATGTTAACAATTTTATTTTCAAGTTCAACGTTTCCAACTTCGCTAAACCCTGCGGAAATTATAATAACTCCCTTTACGCCTTTCTCCCCGCATTGTTCCAAGACTTCAGGTACAATAGGAGCAGGTATAACAATTACCGCCAAATCTACTGTGTCTGGAACATCTTTTATTGTACGATAACATGTATGACCCATTAACTCCGTGATTTTCGGGTTTATAGGGTAGATTTTTCCTTGAAATCCTCCTTCCACTATGTTTCTAAAAATTTCAAAACCTATCTTACCGGGTCGATCGGATGCGCCAATAACTGCGACACTTTTAGCATTAAAAATAAAATCAAGCATTCACCTCACCAAACTAGAACATAAATAATGTGAAAGAAATAGGGAAATAAGGTTTGCTATTCTGTTTTTATTCCCTTTAATGGATGTTCTGAAATTATTCTCTTTAATTTGAACCCAGCTTCTTGAAGCGCTGTTACCAACGTGTCTACCTCGTCCTTTGCTCTTACAATGATTTTCTTTAAACGAGGTACATATTCAACTATCCCTGCATCCGTGTAATATAGTAGTTTCTGTCCTCTTTTCATTATTCTAAGTAAAGTAAAATTATCTTCTAGGACGTTTTTCATTTTCTCTTCAAATTTGCTGCCCTCACTGATATCTACGAGGAATTTCGCTTTAACCATCTATGTAACACCTTTCCTTAGATTATATTTTTTGTAATAGGTCATTTAGAGTCTCTTTGACCATATTCAATTTTTTCTCCAGTTCTTCTCTCTTTTTCCTTTCTTCTTCGAGTTCTTTTGATAATTTTTCTGCCTCTATTATCTCTATTTTAACGCCTTCCCTTACAAATCTGTCGTAAGTTTCTTTAACTAGTTTGCCTGCTTTTGTTTTCCCTGCGAGATGGTTGCGTATTGTTGCTTCACTTCTACCGAGGTCTTCAGCTATTTCTGTAACGGGCATTCCAGCTTTTTCTCTTGCTAATGCTCCTGCTGCTACTGCTAGGGAGTCTACCCATGTTAGTCTTTCCTCTGGGTTCTTTAATGCTTCTAATACTTCGCTACGAAATAGTGTGCCAACAAGTAGTGCGCTTTCCAGTTTGTGTATTTCTTCTCTTCCGATAGGTTTAAGTGGTACCTCTTCCATTTCTCACCACCCTCCTCAATTTTTTTAAAATGAAACGGTTCTATCAGGAAACACTTTAATTCCATTATTTGTGATTTCGAAAGGATGTCTTCTCATGCTATGTGCTGTTCCACGCATCTTCCAGACAATTAAACTTCTCTGCAGCTCTCCTTTGATTTCTTCTAAGTCTAATCTTATTATTCCGTCTGCTGCATGTTCAACTCCAGGTCCACCGAAACCTCTATCCGTTACGGACACTTGACTTACCAGTATTGCTGTGCATCCCATGCCGCTGAGAACCTTTTTTATTTGAAGAACAGTGTTTCTAGCAACTACTGGCTTCGTTAAATATAGTGTGGTTACTGAGTCAACTACAACTCTTTCTGCACCTATATCTCTAATTGCTGCTCTAATTACGTCAACCAAGGCTTGCACATCGTCTGGTGCTCTAACAACGTATTTTTCTCTTTTTGCTGCTTCACCTATACCCGCGGTGAATCCGTCGACAATTGCAAATTTCCCATTTTCCTCGTATGGTCTTACGTCCCATCCGAATTGTTCCATATTTATTCTAACTTGTACGGGATGTTCTTCTAGAGCAACATATATGCCAGGTTCATCGTACTGTGAAATTCCAGCCCAAAGATATTGCATGCCAAAAATCGTTTTACCTGTTCCAGGACCGCCTGCAAGAAGTACAACGTTTCTTTTAGGGAACCCACCATTTAATATTTCGTCCATTCCAGGTATTCCGGTCTTCACCCTTTTCACTTTTCATACCTCCCTACCTCTACATAACCTAAATATTCTAGCATGAAAAAGCGAGAAAGCAACGTAGCAAAATCTTTGATAAAACTCTACTACTCAATTATAAATTTTACAAATATAAAGGTTACCGTTTTATTTTACCACTTTGGGAATGGAGAAGACTGCATCTTACATTAACATAAAGAAGCCTTAACACAACATTACCTTAAAACCGCGATAAACCGTCTTTCTGAATATGCTATTAAAGTTCCTAAATAAAACTGACTTTGGAATGTGGAACCTTGTAAGCGGCAAAGGATAAAAAATATATTAGAATACTATGTGTCTTTTTGCGGAAAACAAAAGGTTACAATAATCTAAGACAACGCAACTGTTTAAACCTATAGACTTCATAATTCAGTTGCATTGCTGTTTAATGGTCGCATATAAAAGATTTTTCGAGGAAGGTGAAGGATGGAGTCAGACAATAAAAGACCAGAGGAAGAATTTGGAGAATATTTATTCCGTTTATACGTTAGCGGGTGTTCTCAAGGTTTAGCCCTTTGCCAAGCTTACCTCTCACAGCTTTCTCTTCTTTTCCTACAGTGTCAAAACGGGTATCTTTTCCCCTTAAAGCTTCCAACACAGATCATAAAGATACAGGACAGACTCATGGATATTTTAGGACAAGAGTGTGCTATGATACTCCCGTTTCAAACAGTTTCAGCAATAAAAAGCGTACCTCTACAGCTAACAGAATTAACTGAGAAATGTCTTACATGTCCTTTGTTCAAAGGAGATGTTTGGAAGCTTTTTAGTGAAAGCTTTAAAGCCGTCGGTGAACTTTTCTCGGAAGGCGGTGTAAGAAAAACAGATAAGAGAAAAGAAATTTGCCAGAAAATGATGGAAAAAATAGACTACGTAATAAAACAATTGGAAGATCAAGTCCAAAGAATAAACTCAATAATCTACAAGAATAAAAATAAGGGATAAAATGACTTGCAGCTATTCGGTGAAGAAGATTTCTTCCTCCTCTTCTTCCTCTCTTCTTTCCGGCGCACCTTTCACCGGCTTAACCCCCTTCTTTTTCTTCATGAAATCAGCGACTTTCACGACTGCTATGTACACTATTGTAGCTAAGAAAATTATTGAAGGTACAGGGTGTTCTTGTATGAGTTTAAGGGTCATTTCTTGAACTTGTAAGGGTAGTACTCTTAGATATGCTGGGTTACTTTCCCTCATCCTCACTGAGCCCTCCAATTTGTAGGTTACATTGGTCGGTGGCAACGTGTAGTAGCCTTCAACATTAAACTTGATTTTATATTGGTGAACAACTTCCTGCCCAGGTTCTAGGTCGCCTATTTCCCGAACCAAGGATCCTTCTACAATCTCTACACTCTTATTGTAGTAGTGAAGTAAGTTGTTGTCTTGAAGGTAAACGTCGTGGGCAGTTTCATTGTCATTGTTTTTGATGCGAATAGTTACTTCCACGACTTCTCCTTCTTTAATCTCATTTTTATCAACTGTCTTTGTAACTGTAATATTTAATGCAAAATCGTAGGTAAATGTGACATTGACATCCGATAGGCTCACCGATGGGGAGAAATTCCAGTCAACTGAGTTGTCGTGAAGAGAAGCATTGACAGTTGGGTAAAACTTTGTTATTGTTGCGTTTTGCGGTACTTCTATTTCAACTGATGACTCGTTTGAGTAAGAATAGGTTGTAATAGGGGTTTTAATTCCGAAAACGTCCTTAACACTAATTGTATGGGTACCCTTTCCGGAGAAATACCATTTCTGATAGTACTGGGCCATAAGTATCTGAGAGAAACCTTCATCATCAAAGCTTCCAATACCAAAGAGTAAAAGAGCTCCTGTTGCCTCTTTGAAGCGATCAAGGCTAAAGAGGTTAGAAAACCCATTGCTAGGTGCATATTGTGTGAAGTATTTGGCATAGTCTTCAAATGTCCCGCTGGCCGTGAAAACTATGACGTGTATACTTTCTCCTTCCTCCATTGGTATTGAAATGCCCTGGTAAAATTCCAATGTTGTTTGAAAAGCAGTTTCAAATTGCGACGCTATTTGCTTAGCTCCTGTAATAGCGTCCTCGAGGGATATTGTTCCAGGATATACGGCTACAAATCCTAGTTGCGGAAGAAACATTAACATTTCTCCCATATCACCTAGAGGGGGTAATTCTCCACGTCTCACGAAGAAAAGTGCTCCCAGGCATCCTGTCCACCCACTAGCGCTTAGATCTATACCTTCAAAAGTTACTTCTGACGTGGAAATTGAGAGTTCAACTGATAGGGACCCATCATCAAAAACATTTATTGATAAATGTTCCCCATAATGATTTGGATTGGCTTTAGCATTTAAGGTTGGTTGAATAAGCAAAAGGATCAGGAATACTAATATTGTAATCTTATATTTCAATAGCATCACCTTTTAATATTAAACACATATTAAGGTTAAGTATTAATATTTAAAGGTTTGAGAGTGAAATTAAAGTTATTGAGGTGAACATGTTTTGGGTAAAGGTCTTGGATCTCTTGCTGCCTTCGTGATATCGTTTGCTCTCCTTTTTAACAGGTTGCCACAGTCTTATGAAAGGATTATAGGTTGGCTTGCACCTGTTTTTGGAAAAATACTTCGGGTAACTTTCACATCACTTTACTTGCTTATGGGAGACCCATTAACGGATTATTATTTACTCGGTGCATGGGCTGCAGCAGCTTTTATAGGTGGATTTTTAGCTAAGAAAATAGGTAGCGGAATACTGGCTGCTTTATCTGCATATTTATATAATTTCCCAGTCTTAGGATATTGTGTTTTCAAGTTATTTGAATCATTTGGGTCACTTGGAGGTTTTGGCGGATTCGAAGGTGGATTAGGGGGTCTTCCACCGCTTCCACCTGATACGTCTTTTGCCGATCTCTTAGGTGCTCCAATAATCAGCGACATTGTAGGGGCTTTCATCAGTAGTATGGCTTTAGGTGGTACACCAGATTTGAATGCCTTAATATCGCTGGCAGCCTCAATTATTCTACCGAAAATACTGAAAAATGTTGTTCTAATAGCTGTTTGCGGTGCATTAGGCGGATATGTCAGGAGTAAGCTAGGATAGAAAAATCTGAATGTTTTTCTATGGGGGAGAAAGCTAGGCAGCCCGAGGTTATCTATATATGGTAATACATGTCAATTTGAACTCATTCTTATGGTATCGTTGTTTATCGAAATTATGTTGAAAATCGAAATGTAACTTTTAAATATCAATATCGTTGAAAAATGGAAAACATCGGAGGGCAGCGAGAGTGACGAAAACTACGCTTACATTTGAAGACTTAAAACGCTGCACGTGGAAAGAAGTCGCTGAAATGCAGGAAAGGAAGTTTAGAGCCTTCATAAGATATCAGGTTTATCCAAATCACCCATATTATAGAAAGCTTTTCAAAAAACATGGAGTAGATCCTTGGAAAATAGAGAAAATAGAAGACTGGGAAAAATATCAACTCCCTCTTACTAAAAAGGTAGAGTATAGAGAAAACATAAGAGACTTTGTATTAAATCCAAAACTAGCAGACAGTGGAGAAAAAGAACCAGCACAGATAATAAAGAACCAATTAGCATACTACAAGGAGATCGGACACAAAGAATTTAGGAAAAAATTACTTAGAAAAGCGTTGAAATACAAGTTCGGCATAGGTAGAAGCGAAGCGGAAAAGTGGATTGAACATCACTTAAAGTGGTTTTTCCTTCCGGTTCAATTCTGGTTCTCCAGCGGAAGAGGAACGGGAACACCTACACCAGTATTCTTAAGTAGATATGATTGGGAACTTATGAAAAAGGCAGCTCCAAAAATCGGACTACTTGCATATGAGGAACTTATTAGAGAGGGTATTTCCCCTAGACCTATGAACTTATTTCCTTATGCTCCTCACCTAGCGTTTTGGGCTGTAAATGAAGGATTATATAATTTTTCAGATTTTGTTTATAGAACTGCTGCAGGAGCATCTTTAACAACGGAAAACCTAATTAAAATCGCTGAAACTTTCAAAGCAAATGGTTTTGCTGGTATGCCGAGTTACATAAGAAACCGTTTTGCTCTAGGACTTGTTAAATTAAATGCTAAACTACCTGAAAAGAAAGGAATAGTTCTTTTGGCTGGAGAAAAGGCTTACAAACGTACAAAAGAAGATATTAAAAATTGCTTCGCCCAAGCTGGAATGGAAATTAAAATTGTTGAGGGCTACAGTGCAAGTGAAATAAAAATTGGATTTGCAGCTGAATGTTCTGAAAATGGCGGATTACACAATATTTCTCCATTGGTTACTGCTTACCGCACTGTTAAGTTTACTGATGGTGAATGGGAGTTCACGTCCCCAGAAGAAGGTGGGCATATAGTAATTTTCCATCTTGACGGCACCGGAACAGTGTTTGAAGGATATCTTATGGGAGATTATGTGGAAAAAATAGAGATTGACAAGTGTGGGGAATGTGGCATAGAGGGTCCAAGACTCTACGAAATTTCAAGAAGCTCAGAAATTGAAACCCAACTTAAACTAATGGGAATAGCGGAAACAAAGATTAAGGGAAGCACAGTTAATTTAACAGCTTTAAGAGAAGCCTTACTGCAACTTCCAGAAATATTTGAATGCCAGATAGTCATTACGAAAGAAGACCCAAATGACCCCTATAGTATGGATGAAATGAGAATCTACGCCGCACTTACAAGTGATGCAGCGGTCGACGACGCAGAAATTATTAGAAAAATAATTTATGTTACAAAGACTGAAACCGAAGTCACACCAAAAGTTGAAATACTAGGTTTAGAAGAGCTTATAGAGAGAGCTGGCGGGATGAAGTTCAGAGAGATCGTAGATTTAAGACCTACTCTTCAAAGCAGAAAATAAATCTTCCCTTATTTAAAAAATGTATTAGGAAATTACGCAGAGCGTGGTTTTTGCGCTTTTAATAGTAGTGGTTCTATTTCTTCGAGTGGTTTCTTTCTGTTTCTCCAAACTACTATTGTTGCTACCGCCACTATTGTTAATATTCCTATGACGGCTAGTTTTGCTATTCTCAGGAATACCCTTGCTTTAACATAGGTCGCAAGAGAGCCGCTGTATACTGCCCAGACATTTTCAGCTTCTACTCCTTCCTGTTTAACTGCTAGTTTAACTGATGGTGCTCCACTTTTGCTTTCTTCTTCGCCGATTTCCATTTTATGTTCTATTGGGAATTTTGTTGTGAATTCTACTCTTGTTGGGTAAATTAGTATTAGTCCTGGTTTAACTAGTCTGACTTTATATACTACTGTTATTGTTTCATTTACTCCAAGTCTAATGCCGACTCCTCTTTTAGCTAGTAGTGTAATCACTGTAACATTGAAGTTGTCTACTTTAGCGTTGAAATGTACTCTATATGTAATTTCATCGGTTATGTCTATTTGCGTTCCATTTGGAAGGGTTCTGTATATTTTGATGTACTTTTTATTTATTCTTAGAGCTGAACTGTTGAATGCTTCGTATATCTTTATGCCTGTGTCTTCTGTTCCGGTATTGGTGATATTTATTGTTACGGTTATAATATCACCTACACTTGTTTCGTTTACACTTTTTATTTCAATGTCTTTGCTAACATTTACTTCTGGGTGCGGATATGGGTAGTCTGGTTCTGGAACCTTCTTTGGAAACAGCAGCGCGAAAATCACATTGCTATAGACTTCGTGTTGAAGCCCGCCCTCGTCTTTGAAATATACTTTTACTAATCCGGGATGCATGCCAACGAAGGTTCTAGGCACATCAACCCACTGCGTGGTGACGTTGCTGCCAGCTTTAATAGTACCGATGTCCTCTTGGTAAAATACTCTTTTATCTAATAGTGTCCAGTTGTAGCCTACAATTGCATGTATAAACTCTACTGAAACATTTGTAGCGTCTGCGTTGCCATAGTTGTATATTGTGCATGTTACGTTGGTTGTTTGGCCAATTAGAAGGGAATAGCTATCCAATGTCACTACTGGGATTATTACAGGTTCCTCGTCGTTGAATTGTGTTACGTAACCATTTGCCATTACGAAGTATTCGTGACCAACGTTGTCGTGGAAAACTACCATTGGGCCGAATTCTACTCCGAAGTGGAGAGCTTCTGGATCGATTTCAGTGATGTTATTTAAAAACCCTTGTATGTTTTCAGCGGCTTTCTCAGCATGTTCGATGATAAACGGTCTTAAATCATCTTCAACTAGTTGAAGAAGCACCCCTCCCGGTCCACGTACATACTTTCCTTCATACTCAGGTGGTATATCTATTTCAGCTCTGTTTAGTGCATCCTCTATGCTGTCAATTTTTATCGCGTATCCTACTTTGATCGTTTCATTTGGTTTTAATTCGTCAATATGTATGTTCCATATTGCGAGGCGTTCTGTTTTTCCATCTTTTTCGGTCGTTATAATTTCCTCCTTAACGTCCTCTGTAATATTCAGTGGTGTCGGAGTTCCATTTAGCCAAATTGTGTCTAACATCTCTGCTGTTGCATTAATCCAAAAGTCTTTAACCCAGTCTTCAATTGTCCAGTTCCACTCTACCCATTGACCAGTCATGTTTATTTTCCAATATCCTTGATTGAGCCACTGATCTAGAGGTCTGAATATCTTTTTGTCGATTATTGGTATGCCTGCTCTAAGTTTATATTTCACTGGCATTCTTATTGTGATGTCTTTTGCTGTTTTTTCTTCTACGTTCTCTATTTCAACCCAGAACGCTATTTTTGACCCGTTGATTATGTCTATTGCTGGATTGTATGGTTCGGTGTAGAATGTTGCTCTTATGACTGGGAATTTCCATTCAGGTGTGTAGTTGAAATTGTATTTAATTACTATGTCATTGGCTCCTGTATTGTTTACTGGCCAGTCCTCTGGTTTTAATAGGTAGCGGAATCTGCCTGTCATGTCTGGAAACAGGTTGTCTGGTGGTGGATTGAAATATGTTACGTTGCCTACGTATGGTATACGTACAAATATTTCGCTGTATCTTACATCTGGTACTGGGTATATTGGTCCTTCATGTCCTACCGCGGTATTTATCGACAATGTGTATTCTCCGTCTTTAATGGTGATGGCATTTAGATTTATGTAAATCGTTGCCATCCATGTGATAAAGCCGCCTTCTTTAGTATCTTCTAGTATTGCGAAAACAACTGAGGTGAGATTAGACTCCTTTATATTATCCACGTTAATTAATGTGTCTTTAATGTTCACTGGTAGTAGCGACGCCCATTTGTTCACTGTTGATTCAAAATCTACTCTCTCTGCGATGTATACTAGAGAGTAAGTGTTACCTCTTGCTTGAAAGTGAAACAGTGGGACATCTGCCTCGATGTTAAGTTCTTGTTTAACCATGTCAACAACTATTTCCCCTCTACTTAATGCTTCATCTATTGTTATTCCTTGGTATTGAATGATTATTGTCAGTCCCTCGGGCCATGGCCATAGTGGATAAGGCCAATATTTTTCGTTCCATTCTCCGTTCTCCACGATTACAATAAGCTTTAATAGATTGTTGAATGCGTTGTCGCTTATGTCGATGGCGTTGAATGTAACGTTTCCTCCAAGGTAAGCGTGGCTTATTATTGCTGCTTCTTCTCTTCCTGCTATTATTTTGGTTGCTTCGTGAATTAATGGTTTTTCTATCGTGCTTCCTTCATATTTTGCTTTTATGTTTATACTTAATGCTTGTAGCGGTGTTATAATTGTCAACAGCAATATTGCAAGCATTGATATGCTTATTATCGATTTTAGGCTTGTTTTCATGTTTTTCACCAATTGTTGTTTTCTTTGCTACACAATGATTATTGAGGCTAATTATATTTAAGAATGTTTGAAAAGAATAATTGTCCTTTTATGGAAATAATATTAAGATATCCGAAAAGACATTAAACTTCCACTACAATCGTATCTGTATAGTAGTCAGTAAATCTAAGAACCTTTTTCCTTCTAAAAAACATTAAGCCAACAATAACATCTAATGGAAGAAGAAAAGCTTTACCTATGCTTCTAACTGCGCTATCTTGTAGTGGAAGCCTTCTACCGTCGCTTTTAACAACCCTTATACCCATAAGTATTTTACCGAGGCTTTGACCTTTATATCCTTCAGTAATTGTCCAGTAAGCCCATAAAATTGAGGCTAAATATATTCTTAGGAATGTGTCAATTTCTGAGAAAGGTTGGGAACCTAGGAAAAACGTATAGCGAAGTATTTGAACTAAAATGTAAGGCAAGGTTACATGGAAGTTAAACCAGGGGAAAGGTTCAAAATCTACAAGCTGCATATTGAGAGACGCAAAAGAAGCGACATATATAATCATTATGTCAAGAAACCATGCAATAAACCTTTTAACAAAGGAGGCACGAGGAACTTCTAATTGTACAGATTCGCCTCCAAGCCTTTTCTCCAACAGCGATATAACTGTGTGTGCGAATCTCCCTTTTTCTGACAACTTGTACTTTCCGCTTTGAGTTTGTTCCAATAGTGGCTGTAATTTTTTTAGGTGAAAGTTGAGTTTACCAGTTTCGATGTTTAGCATCGAAAGAAGGTCCGAGTACGATACTTCCATGTTTTTGTGAAGTATTCTGATTATCTGTCTCCTAATTGGGTGCCCTATTGCTCCGATGAAGTCTGTGAGTTCTTTGACTTCGTCGCTCACCAGTCTCCCTCACAATTACTAGTTAACAATATTTTTGAATAAAAATATATAATATTAACACTATATGTAGTAGTGATTAATACTACTAGCGTAAATATTATATAAAACATTATCGGAATAGAATTAAAGTTGGAGGAAGAAACATGGCTGAAGAAAAAGAAGAAAAGATTAATCTTGAAGAAATAACATCTGCAATCAAAAAAATCAACGAGAGCATAAAAGAAATTAGTAATACCGTAGAAAAATTGAAAGAAGACTTAAACGCATTAAAAGACACAAAAAATGCATTGGATCAAATACTTTACGCTATGAAAAAGTTTGAAGATAGACTAGAAGAAACATACAATGTTATGCGTGACTACTTCAAAAGGATAGAGGAAAAGATAGTTGTTCCTACGCCGGTTCAAACACCTGAACCAGTTGAACCTGTGGAAAAAGCCGCACCTGAACCTGTGTCTCAACCTGAACCTAAAAAACCCGTAGAGGTTCCCATTCCAGCAAGCGTGATAACTGGGATGTTTAATGAGTTTCTTTTCGCCTTGAAGCCTTCAGCTACTCCACGTGATGTCATCAATGCCCTAAATAATCTAAGGGAAAAATTACTGGGTAAAATACGTGAAGATCATCCTGTTTTCGTTGAAATAGATAGATGGATTAGAAGAATCAGAGCGTATATTGCTGAAGGAAAAATACCACAGGACGAATTAACAGATCTGAAAGCAAGAGCAGAAGATTGGAAAAAATCCATACGCTAACGCTTAGAAAACAGCGTACATTAAATAAAATGTATATTTGATGATGTTTTCGAGCTTCGTTGTAACTGTTTTATATAGGCTTTTCAGGCAGTATTGCGTAAGCAAAGAGTATTGTGGCTAATATGCTTCCGAAAACTGTTATTCTCCAGTCATATGCTGAAAGAAACATGTAGAGAAATATGAAAAATATCACTGAGAGAATAGCTACGCCAATGTACACTTTTTTATCCTCCTCGTATGCTATATCCTCACCTAAATGGTGAAATAGTTCTACTGTCATTATTAGAAGAAATAATACGTATAGCGAGACTGATCTTAAATCAAAGCTTTCGAGAAGCGTTACTGTCCAGTAAATAATTGCTGCCATCGCGGCACCGTAAAGTCCTAGTGAAAATGATACTTTCCATTGATTTTCAATTTTTATTACAACCGGGAAAAGTAGTGCAGCATACACTACAAAAATCACTATGTAGAGATCCAACGGCCAACCTAGCTTTACCACTGATAAAATTAATGCTCCTATTACAAGAAGAACTATGTAAACTAGTAGTTGTGTTGCAGGTTTAAATCTATATGCATCTTCAAGCCTTTTAGGTATTGGGAATTCGTCTTCTTTCATGTTTCAACCTCCTTATCCTGTGGGTACCATTGCTCTAGCTCTCCACATCATTAATGTGCGGGCGTGTCTTTTTCTCCAGCCTAAGCTGCCAAGCTGTATACTCCGGATAACATAGAATAATTCTCTTGGATAAGGCATGTTTTTAAAGACAACAGGTTCTTCTTGGCCTTTTACTTTAACCACGACGTCTCCTATTGGAACTCTAATGAAGTAGTTTAATAGTTTTTGAAGTAATGTAAACTGTAGGTCTACATCTTCTATAGCTCCTCTTCGTATTTTGCCGCTTAATTCATCTGCAAGAGATTTATCATAGCTTATCCCACTCTTTTCTCCGACTACAACACTGTATTTCTCTCTGGCCCATGCTTTAATTACGTTATCTAGAGCATCTACAAATATTATGCCCATTCCTATGAGAAATAGTAGAAAAGCGTTTATGCTAACTCCTTCTGGTAGAATATTTTGAACCCAGTTTGTTAAACTGGGTAAAACATTGAAGAAGACAAGTAGAACAAATATTATATCCGCTGCAAAGATCAAATACATGGCAAGAAAGTATAATCTTGGTAGGTACGGGTTTTGATAAGCTCCATATAGGATGTTATCATCTTTTGTTATTCTTCTAGCTCTTTCTAGGTCTGTTGATGTTAGAAAAACTAGGGGGTCTACCAGTTGGTACATTTTCCCTCTTCCTCTAACGATGCCGCGTGCTTCGAGTTTTTTTAATATTCTTTCAACTCTATTTTTGGGTAATCCTGTTATTTCAACGATTCTGTCAACGTGGAATCTTCTTTCATCAAGGTAATGTGAAACAATTGCGTCGATAACTTTTTCTAGATCTGGGTTTCTTCTGGCTATTTTCCAACCTATGAATGAACATGTCCCAAAGGCCACAATTATAGAAACTATAAGCCAGATGAAATTTACCATCTGTTCTAGTCCCCTCTTTCTTTTAGATTATGTAATTAAAAAATACTTATATGCTTTCCGTTTCGTAGTTGAATTTTATGCGAGGGCAAAAATTTTTAGTAAATCAACTTTGAGATAACCTTGAGATCTTAGTTCATCAATTGATTTTAAACAATTGACCCTTATATATTTGTTTTGAGATTTGAGTTTTATTAAGTTCTTTAACAAGGTTATAAATTCTTCGTAGCTTTTTGTTTTAGCCAACTCTAAGGCTGCATCTTCTGATATTCTAACGAAAATGTCTGGTTCCGAAACTCTTCCTTCGAGTATTTTTAGTTGTTTGGCTCCAAGTTTCCCAACGCTTTTAATATGGAAGGAGTCACTACCAGCTACAACTTGAATCTTAACATCCTTAACATCATACACAGAACTTACCACGGGGTCATTAGATAGGATTTGAGCAAGTCTTTCTCTAATTGTTGGAATTTTCTCCACTACTACTTTCTTTTCTACCACTTCTTCTTTCTGTATTTCCACTTTTTCCTCTACTTTTTCTTCTTCCTCTTTCTTTTCCTCTTTCTTTATGATTTTTTCTTCTTTTTCTATTTTAGGCTTCTCTTCTTCTTTCTTCTTTTCTATACCAAATATCTTCTTAATTTTCTTTAACAAAGGCATTCCTACACATCCTAATTAATTTAAGAACAATTTAGTTATAATAAAGTTTTCAAGATACTTAACTACATCTTATTTCATATCTATGATTTAAGCGTTATGAAGTCTAAGTTCAGTGTAAAATTATAATAAACATTAAGATGCTTACTTTTCCATGTGCACTAGAGAAAGTTCACTTATGTAAAAACTATTGGATGCTGCTTTCACAATTGCCATTTTTATGATGCTTTGAGTAAAAGTTATCTTGTACATTCTTCTATTTTTTAACGGGGAGATAAATAAAAATTTCCCAAAAGATTAAAATTTTATGTTTTACTATATTGTAACGTGAATGGGGGATTTTAAATGATAAGAACATCGGAAAGACTGAGTATGGTTAGACCTTCTGGGATTAGGAAAATGTTCGATTTAGCTCAAGGCTTACCGGATGTTATAAGTCTTGGGATAGGACAGCCAGATTTTAAACCGCCATTACATGTAATTGAAGCTTATAAAAGGGCTCTGGATGAAGGTTACTGTGGTTATAGTCCGAATGCAGGATACTTAGAGTTAAGAAAAGCTATTGCAGAAAGGTATGAGAGCAAATATGGGTTGACATATGACCCTGAGACTGAGATTTGCGTTACTGCTGGTGGAAGCGAAGCGATATACGACGTTATTCAAGCGTTTATTGACCCTGGAGATGAAGTACTTGTTCCAGACCCAGGTTTCCTATACTATGATAGAGATGTTTACCTTGCTCACGGGAAACCTGTATACATTCCACTCAAAGAAGAAAACGAGTTTAAAATAGATCCAAATGACGTTGCAGAGCTAATAACGCCAAAAACGAAAATGATGATAATTAATTTTCCAAGCAACCCCACTGGTAGTGTAATGAGCAGAAAAGAGCTTAAAGCTATTTGCGAAGTTATCGAAGACCATGATATTATATTGGTTAGCGATGAGGTTTACGAGGAGTTTGTTTACGATGGCCACAAACATGTTTGCCTTGCTGAAATAGCTCCAAGAGAAAAAACAATTATTGTAAATTCACTGTCTAAAACTTACGCA